>Ga0182736_1000049_pt1 | contig 241538 bp, 230 predicted proteins | sample eDN5th30CKraftBY_FD_128882 | JGI IMG/M metagenome (GOLD analysis project Ga0182736, IMG submission 128882) | Enriched backyard soil microbial communities from Emeryville, California, USA - eDNA 5th pass 30_C Kraft BY (version 2) (version 2) | ecosystem: Environmental > Terrestrial > Soil >...
CTCGATGGCCAACTTCAAGGTCAACCAGGCCAAGCAGTATGTGCCGACCACGCCTTATGGCCACGTCATCGGCGACGGCATCCTGTTCTACCTGGCGCCGGAAGAGTTCGTGTATGTCGGCCGTGCGCCGGCTGCCAACTGGCTGATGTTCCACGGCGCGACCGGTGGCTATGACGTCGAGATCGTCCATGACGATCGTTCGCCGAGCCGCCCGATGGGCAAGCCGGTGCACCGCATCAGCTGGCGCTTCCAGATCCAGGGTCCGCAGGCCTGGAACGTGATCGAGAAGCTGCATGGCGGCAAGCTGGAGCAGCTCCGCTTCTTCAACATGGGCGAGATGAACATCGCCGGTCACAAGATTCGCACGCTGCGTCACGGCATGGCCGGCGCGCCGGGCCTGGAGATCTGGGGCCCCTACGACATTCAGGAAGAAGTCCGCGCTGCCATTCTGGAAGCGGGCAAGGAATTCGGCCTGATCCCCGTCGGCTCGCGCGCCTATCCGTCGAACACGCTGGAGTCGGGCTGGATCCCGTCGCCGCTGCCGGCCATCTACACGGGCGAGAAGCTCAAGGCCTATCGCGAGTGGCTCCCGGCCAACAGCTACGAGGCGACCGGTGCCATTGGCGGTTCCTTCGTCTCCGACAACATCGAAGACTATTATGTGAACCCTTACGAGATCGGCTACGGCCCGTTCGTCAAGTTCGATCATGACTTCCACGGCCGCGAGGCTCTGGAGGCGCTCGATCCGGCGACTCAGCGCAAGAAGGTGACGCTGGCCTGGAACGGTGACGACATGGCGGACATCTATGCCTCGCTGTTCGATCCGGAGGCGGATGCGCACTACAAGTTCTTCGATCTGCCGCTCACCAACTATGCCAGCACCAACGCCGACAAGGTCGTCGATGCGGCTGGCAACGTGGTCGGCATGTCGATGTTCACCGGCTACAGCTACAACGAGAAGCGCGCGCTCTCGCTCGCCACGATCGACCACGAGATCCCCGTCGGCACCGAGCTGACGGTTGTCTGGGGCGAAGAGAATGGCGGCACCCGCAAGACCACGGTCGAGCGGCACAAGCAGAAGAACGTCCGCGTCGTCGTCAGCCCGGTCCCCTATTCGGTGACCGCGCGTGAGAACTATGAGGGCGGCTGGCGCAAGCACGGCTGATCCAACTGTTCGGTTCCGGGCGGCTGCCGTGCAGGGCGGCCGCCCGGGCCACTTTAATTCTGGTTTTGGTGCGAGGAACTGATGGCTCACGCGACTCTCGATCGGGCGGCACTTGCCCGGCTGATGACCGACTATTCGCTCGAAATCACGCCCAAGGATGTGGAAGCGCTGGAAAATGCGGCGCACATGATCCCGCAGGGCACGTTGATTTCCGTCACGTTCCTGCCCGGCGCCGAGTTTGAGGATCGCGCTCGCGCCGCGGAACGCATCCAGCAGCTGGGTTTCAAGCCGGTGCCGCACCTTTCCGCGCGCCGTCTGCTCAACCCGGACAATCTGCGCGAATATCTCGATCTGCTGAAGACCAAGATCGACCTCAAGCATGTCTTCGTGATCGCCGGCGATCCCAGCGAGCCGCTCGGCACCTTCGAGGATGCGCTGGCGGTGATCGATAGCGGTATCCTCAAGGACTATGGCATCGAGCATGTCGGCATCTCGGGCTATCCGGAAGGGCACCCGGATATCACCAACGAGAAGCTGGCCAAGGCGATGCATGACAAGGTCGCCTCGCTCAAGCGCCAGGGCATCGACTATTCGATCATGACCCAGTTCGGTTTCGACGCCGATCCGGTGCTCGATTGGCTCAAGCAGATCCGTTCGGAAGGGATCGACGCGCCGGTGCGCATCGGTGTCGCTGGTCCGGCGTCGATCAAGACGCTGCTGCGCTTCGCGGCGCGTTGCGGCGTTGGCACCTCGGCCAAGGTCGTCAAGAAATACGGCCTCTCGATCACCAGCCTCATCGGCAATGCCGGTCCCGATCCGGTGATCGGCGATCTCACCGCGCAGCTCGGTGAGGAGCATGGCAAGGTGCATCTGCACTTCTATCCGTTCGGCGGTCTGGTGAAGACCAACGAGTGGATTGTCGATTTCAAGAAGAAGCAGGGGCTGTAAGCACCGCTTCAACGTGGGGGCGAGGCGCTGTCCTCACTCCATGGAGACCAGGCCCGCGGCGCTCGAAGCCGGCGGGCCTTTTCTCTTTTCGGGCGAATTTTCCGTTCCGGCTGGGCGTTTGGATTGGCGGACTTTGTCTGGCGGCGCGGAGGGAACGGGCCGCGAGACGCTGACTTCGCGCCAGACCCCGCCTCCAGTCTCGTGCAGACGAGCGCCCGGCCCCGGTCAGGTGCAGACAGGCCAGCCTCTGCGCTGGCCGAGCTGGCGTTGGAGGAGGACAACGATCCCCCGGCCTGTGGAGCGGCGGCACGTTCCATAGCCTCGCCGAGCCAGCAGAGCCGCAAGCACACGAGCCTGCATGACAGCCTCACCGCCCACCCCGGCGCAGGCGCTTCAAAATCCTATGTCGGTTTCAGGACCTCCAGCACCGCGAGCGTCATGGCTTCCACGCCGGTTTTGATGGTCGGCTCGGGCACGGGCGCATAAAAAGGCGAGTGGTTGACCGGGAGCGGATCACCTCCGGCGGCGGCGGTCGCGACGCGGGCAGGATCATAGACGCCGATCTGGAAATCCAGCGAGGCCCTGACGCCGGCGTTGACGAACACCGAATAATCCTCGCTTGCCGGGCCGGGAGCCGGATCGAGCACGGCCTTGTCGCCGAACGCCGCCTGGAAGACCGGGCCGATCCGGGCGGTCAGGGCCGGGTCGTTGATGACGGAATCGGCGCCATCGCTGATGGCGATGTCCGGCTCGGGCGCGCCGGCCATGGCGGCGGAGGCACGCGCGACCCGTGCGACCCCGGCCTTCATCTTGGCCCGCACATCGGCGTCATAATTGCGGATCGTCCCGCGCACGAGAACTTGATCGGGGATGATGTTGCCCGCCGTGCCGCCCTGAATAGCGCCGATGGTGACGACGCCGGGTGCCTGCGGGTCGATCTCGCGACTCACGATGGACTGGACATCGACAACGAAGCGCGAGGCGATCAACACCGGGTCGATGGTGGCGTTCGGCATGGAGCCATGGCCGCCCCGGCCCTTGAAAATGATCTCGATACTGTCCGAATTGGAGGTCAGCACGCCCGGCCGATAATGCACTTCGCCATAGGCGAAGGGGCCGGTGTGCAGGGCGAAAGCATAATCCGGCTTGGGAAAGCGCGTGAACAGGCCGTCCTCGAGCATCGCCGCCGCGCCGCCAAGCCCTTCCTCGGCGGGCTGGCCGATGAAGACCAGCGTCCCGCGCCAGGCGGATTTCATCGCCACCAGCGCCCGCGCGGCGCCCACCCAGGCTGCCATGTGAATATCATGGCCGCAGCTATGGGCGATATAGGTCGGGCGGCCCTGCCATTCGGTCTGCGCCTGCGAGGCATAAGGCAGGCCGCTCTGCTCGCGCATCGGCAAGGCATCCAGCTCGGTGCGAACCAGCACGGTCGGCCCCGCGCCGTTGCGCAGCACCGCGACGATGCCGGTGCGACCGACCCGCTCGGTCACGTCGAATCCCAGCGCCCGCATCTCGCGCGCCAGCAGCGCCGCCGTGCGGGTTTCGGCAAAGCCCAGTTCCGGGTGCGCGTGAATGTCCTTGTAGAGCGCATCGAGCGCGGGATAGGCCTGATCCAGCAGCCGGGCGATGGCTGCCTTGTTTGCCGCCACATCCTGAGCCTGCGCGGGCAAGGGCGAGAGCGAGAGCGAGAGCGAGAGCAGCATTGCCGCCAGCCACGCCAATTTGCGATATCTCATTGCCGTTCCCCCTTATGGCGTTAATGCCGCCGCATCGTTTTGCGCGGCGTTCATGTCACGTCACGTCGGCCGTGGCCTCCCGTGCCGAGCGCAGCGGATTCTCCGGTCCGGCAAGCCGGTTGGGCAATTGCTCGTTGAAGATTTTGCGGCTGACGAATTTCCATGCGCCGTCCACCTTGCGCATCTCGTCCTCATAATGGCCGTAACTGCCGATCTTCGGGCTGTGATCGGGGCCGTTATTGGCCATCTCGAACCAGTAGATGCGGCCCTTGGCCCGCTCGCCATGGACGTGGATCGACTGATTGGTGATGAAATGGCGCAGTACGACCGGCTTGCCCGAGCCGTCATCGCCGTAAAATTCCTTGATGGCTTCCTTGTAGATGCCGATTTCCCAGTAGATCGCCTCGGGGCCGATTGCCGTGCCGCCGGCCCATTCCAGCTTGCCTTCAGGCGCGAACAGGGCGGCATAGGATTCGGCATCGCCCCAATCGAGCGCGAAAAGATATTCGGATTCCAGTTGCATGATCGCGGCGCGATCCTCCGCATAGCTGCTCGCCAGTGCCTGTCCGTGGCCCGTTTCCATCGCCATGTCGCGCTTCTCTCCTCATTGTCGGCGCGTGACTCCCTGTTGACATTCTGGAGGGTTGCACGCTTCCTGCGGATAGTCTCTAAAGCATGGAAGTCAGTGCCGGGACAAGCCGGACAGAGTCAACGTGAACGTGAAGGAAGGCGAGAGGGCTGGGCCGTCGGGGGAGGCGAGGCAAGGCGCTCTGAGATAATCGGAGAGGACTTTCCCAAATGGCAATAACACCTTCGATGGGGCAGACGGGGTCAACAGCGCAGGACGGGGCGGGGGAGGCCACGCATGTCTGGCCATCGGCCCCCGCGGCCTATTATGGCCTGACCGTCATCATCATCGCGACATTCCTGACCTTTTTCGACCAGACGGTCTTTTCCATGCTGGCCGAGCGCATCAAGACCGATTTCGGCCTGACGGATGAGGAGCTGGGCCTGCTCGGCGGGCCAGCGAGCATCATTTTCTATGTTTTCGTGGGTATCCCGCTCGCCCGGCTGGTGGATATCTATCCGCGCAAGATCATCCTCGCCTGCAACGCCGTTCTCGTCGGCCTTGCGACGGCGGCGGGCGGCATTGCGCAGAATTTCGGGCATTTCTTCGCCACCCGCATGTTCCTTGGCGCGGGCGGGGCGACGCATGGCCCGGCCTCTTATTCGCTGATTACGGACATGTTCCGCCCGTTCCGCATCCCGCGCGCCTTCGGTCTGCTCCAGCTCGGTTTTATCGGCGGCACCACGATTGGCGTGTGGGCCGGTGGCCAGATGATCGTGGCGACGGCCCATTGGGACAAGGCAGCGGTGTTCGGGCTGCATATCCACGGCTGGCAGTGGATTCTGATCGGGATCGGCATTCCCTCCTTCCTCGTCGCCATCGCCTTCCTGTTCATCAAGGAGCCGGTGCGCCGGATCGAGGCGGCGGAGAAGGTGGTGGTGCCGGAGAAGGTCGGCATCGGCCGCGCCTTCCTCACCTTCGTCGGTTGGGATGCGTTCAAGGCGATCCGGTTCAAGGGCGCGGTCTATTATCCGCTGTTCCTCGGCCTGGCGCTCAGCGCGACGGAGAGCCAGGGGCTGACCTTCTGGCGCACCCCTTTCATGCTGCGCACCTATGGCTGGGATGAGGGGATGGTCGGCAACGTGCTGGCGCCCATGCTGCTCATCGCGCAGCTTGTCGGCCTCGTCATCGGCGGGACCATGGTCGAGCGGTTCAGCCGCAAATATAGGGATGCCAACGTCCGCACGGCAGCCATCTGCTTCACCGCCACCACCATCTTCACGCTCGCCATGCCGCTGATGCCCACCGGCGAACTGGCGGCAGCTTTCGCGGCGCTGGCGACGATGTCCGGTATTGCCGGGGCGCCGGCGCAAAATGCCGCGATCCAGCGGGTCGCGCCCCAGTCGATGCGCGGGCAGGTGACGGCGCTCTATCTGTTCATGTTCACCTTCTTCGGGGCGATGGGCAGCTTCGCCATCGGCTCGGTCGCGCAGCGCGTGGTGGGCGATGAGAGCCGGCTGTGGCTGGCGATCTTCATCACCGCCGGCGTGCTCTTGCCGATCGCCACCATTCTCATGTGGCGGGCCTGCAAGCCCTATCGCGAGGAGATCGAGCGACTGGAGGCGGCGGAGGCCGAGGCCGCCGTCGGCAAGGCGGTGGAGGCAAGTTGATCCCTCACCAACTATTCCCAGGCGCGATGGAATGTGGAATGGAAGCAGCGCCGCGGGCGGCCGTACCGTGCGCCCATGCTTTGAGTCGATTTTGGAGAGACGAGAGATGACCAGCTACCCCGCCTTGCACATGATCATAGATGGCGAGGCCGTTCACGGCGGGGCGCGCCGCACCCAGACCATCGTCAACCCCGCGACCGGCGAGGCGCTGGGCGAATTGCCGCTGGCGGATACGGCCGATCTGGATCGGGCGCTGGCCACCGCGCAAAAAGGCTTCGTGCGTTGGCGCGATTCAACGCCGCAGGAGCGCGCCGCCGTGCTCACCGGCGCCGCGCGCTTGCTCGTGGAGCGGCAGGAGGATCTCGCCCGCATCGCCACGATGGAGCAGGGCAAGCCGCTCGCCGAGACGCGCATCGAGGTGATGATGGTCGCCGGCCTGTTCAACTTCTACGCTGGCGAGGTTTTCCGCATCTATGGCCGCACGCTGGTGCGCCCGGCCGGAATGCGCTCCACCGTCACCTATGAGCCTGTCGGCCCGGTCGCCGCCTTCTCGCCGTGGAACTTCCCGCTCGGCAATCCCGGTCGCAAGCTGGGCGCGCCCATCGCGGCGGGCTGCTCGGTTATCATGAAGTCGGCCGAGGAGACGCCGGCCTCCGCGCTCGGCGTGCTCCAGTGCCTGCTCGACGCCGGGCTGCCCAAGGAGGTCGCGCAGGCGGTGTTCGGCGTGCCGGATGAAGTCTCGCGCTACCTGCTCGCCTCGCCGGTCATCCGCAAGCTGAGCTTCACCGGCTCGACCGTGGTCGGCAAGCATCTCGCCAGACTGGCGGCCGATGACCTGAAGCGCACCACCATGGAGCTGGGCGGCCATGGCCCGGTGCTGGTGTTCGGCGATGTCGACGTCGAGCGCGTGCTCGATACGATGGTGCCGCACAAATATCGCAACGCCGGGCAGGTCTGCGTCTCGCCGACCCGCTTCATCGTGCAGGAAGACGTGTTCGAGCGGTTCCGCGATGGCTTTGCCGAGCGCGCCAGGGGGATCAAGGTCGGCAATGGCCTCGACGCCGGCACGCAGATGGGGCCGATGGCCAATTCCCGCCGGCCGGACGCGATGGAGCGGCTGATCGGCGGCGCGGTCAAGGCCGGCGCCAAGTTGCACACGGGCGGCGAGCGGCTCGGCAATCAGGGCTTCTTCTATGCGCCATCGGTGCTGAGCGAGATTCCGCTTGATGCCGAGATCATGAACGAGGAGCCATTCGGCCCCGTCGCGCTCATCAACCCCTATCGCAGCGCGGAGGACATGATCGCGGAGGCCAACCGGCTGCCTTATGGTCTCGCTGCCTATAGCTGGACCGATGACGTGAAGATGCAGCGCCGCGTCGCGCGCGAGGTGGAAACCGGCATGATCGGCATCAACAGCGTCGCCATCGGCGGGGCTGATACGCCCTTTGGCGGCGTTAAATGGTCCGGCCACGGCCATGAGGACGGCAGCGAGGGCGTCCACGCCTGCCTCGTCACCAAGGCGGTGCATGAGGGCTAAGCAGCATCAGACCATATCAGACACCGCCCGCGCCCGCCATCCGGCGCGTGGGCGGTGGGCTGGTGAGCAAGCATCAAGAACAAGGGAGAACAACGGATGACACACGCGCTCAGGACCGGCGGGGATCGCGGCTATCTGCGCATCGCGACGGAGGAGGCCTTCGCCATCCCCGAGCAGCTCGATGCCTATCTGCGCCTCGTGCGCGATGGGCGGGCGGACAAGGCCACGACCTCGCTCTGGGGCTTCTACGGTACCTCGCCCTCCGAGCGCACCACGTTTATCCGTGACCGCCTGCTCGATCTGGGCACAACGCGCATCCAGGCGATGGATGAGACGGGCATCGACAAGGCGATCCTCTCGATGACTTCGCCGGGCGGCCAGGTGTTCGAGGCGGAGGAGGCCAAGGCCATCGTCACCAAGGGCAATGATGTGCTCGCCGCCGCCGTGGAACGCTACCCGGATCGCTATTATGGCATGACCTCCATCGCGCCGCAGGACGCCGAATGGTCCGTGCAGGAGATCAGGCGCGGGCGTGAGGAGCTGGGCTTCAAGGGCGTGATGGTCAACAGCCACATCCAGGGTCATTATCTCGATGAGCCGCAGTTCGACCCCATCCTGCGCGCCTGCGCGGAGGGCGACCAGCTCCTCTACATCCACCCGCAATCGCCGCCGGACAATATGATTGCCGGCATGGTCGAGGCGGGGCTGGACGGCGCGCTGTTCGGCTTCGGCGTGGAGACGGGCTACCATCTGCTGCGCATCATCACCACCGGCGTGTTCGATCGCTATCCCAATCTGCAGATCGCGGTCGGCCATGGCGGCGAGGCGCTGCCTTACTGGCTGTTCCGCATCAACTACATGCATCAGGCCAGCGTGCGGTCCGGCCGCTACGAGCGCCTGAAGCCGCTCAAGAAGACGGTGGTCGATTACATGCGCGAGAATGTGCTGGTGACGACCAGCGGCATGGCCAGCGAGCCGGCGATCAAGCTGTGCATCGAGCAGATAGGCGAGGACCGCGTCATGTATGCCATGGACTATCCCTATGAGTTCGTGGCGGACGAGGTGCGTGTGCATGACAATCTCGCCATCCTCTTCGAGCAGAAGAAGAAGCTGATGCAGACCAACGCTGAGCGGGCGTTCAAGCTGTGAGCACGGCGGGGGGCGAGGCGCCGACGCGCATCAGCGGCACGGCCTGGTATGCGCTGGCGCTGGTGGCGCTCAGCAATGCCATGTCGCTGCTGGACCGCAATATCCTGGCGATCCTGGCTCCCCGCATCAAGGCGGACCTGTCGATCGGCGACGCGGAGTTGGGCCTGCTTTACGGCACGGTCTTCGCGTTGTTCTACGCGCTGTTCTCGCTGCCGCTCGGGCGGTTGACGGATGGCTGGGTCCGCACCCGCATCCTCAGCATCTCCATCGCCTTCTGGTCGCTGGCGAGCTGCCTTGCCGCCTTTGCCAGCGGCTTCTCCACGCTGGCCGTCTCGCGCCTCGGCGTCGGGATCGGCGAGGGAGCGACGCAGCCGGCGGGCACGTCGCTGCTGTTCGATTATTTCCCTCGCCACCGGCGCGGCCTCGTCATGGCGGTGATCGCCGCCGCGATTGCGGTGGGCCTCGGCATGTCGTCCGTGCTCGGCGGCGTCGCGGCGGAATGGTGGGACAATCACTATCCGGCCGGCGGCGCGCCGCTGGGGTTCAGCGGCTGGCAGTTCGCCTTCGCGGTCGCCTCATTGCCCGGTTTCCTGCTGGCGGTGCTGCTCTGGTTCCTGCGCGAGCCGAAACGCGGCGTGATGGACGGGATCGAGGCGCAACCCGATCCGGCGCCATTCCGCGCCAGCGCGGCGCTGCTCGGTCAGGTCACGCCGGTCAGCAACTTCTTCGCGCTTGCCGCGCAGGGCGCCGGCCCGCGCCATTGGCGCGCGAGTATCTTGTGCATCGTCATCGTCATCGTGCTGATGACGGCGCTCACCCATATCACCTCTGCCTTTTCGCCGCGTCCGTCGCTGGATTTCGGTTTCATCTCGGTCAGCCCCCATTTCATCCAATGGGGCGTGATGGGCTTCGGCATCATCGTCGTCTTCAATCTGCTGCAAGGCCTCTCGCTGGGGGACAAGCCGACCTACGCGCTCATCGTCGGCTCGCCCTCGCTGATGATCGCCATGTTCGTCGGCGCGCTGCAGACGGTCATCAACTATGGCGTGATGGGCTTCACGCCCACCTTCATCATGCAGCATTATGGGGAAAGCCCGGCGGAGACCGGCGTGCGCTTCGGCCTGCTCTCGCTGATCATCGGCGTCATCGGGCCGATGGTGGCCGGCCCGCTTTCCGACTGGCTGGAGCGTCGGGTGCCGGGCGTGGGGCGCGTCTGGGTCACGCTGTTCGCGCTGGGCGTCTCGCCGTTTGTGGGAGTCTGGGTCTATTTCGCGCCGGATGCGACCAACTTCTATATCCGCTTCGTCCTTTACAGCTTCATCCTGACCTGCTGGATGCCGCCGCTCTATGCGCTGATGTATGGGCTGGTCCTGCCACGCATGCGGGGCATGGCCTCCAGCACCTATCTCATCATCTCGACCATCTGCGGTCTGGGCACCGGGCCATATCTGGTCGGCATGGTGTCGGATGCGACCGGGGGCGATCTGCGCATCGCCATCCTCAGCGTCAGCGGCGTGGCGGTGCCGATCGTCATCCTGCTGCTCATCCTCGCCAAACGGATCGGCAAGGATGAGGCGCTGATGCTGGAGCGTGCGCGCGCGGCGGGCGAGCCGGTCTGAGCCACCGGGCGTTCCGGGTTGGATGGAAGCATCGCCGGCTCGGGCGTCTCGGCAAATGGCAGGATATGGGCCGGCGATCCTATGCAATCGGATTGCCCGCCCATATGCCTACCATTGTTGACTTTGTACGAAATGCCTCCAGTAATCGGAGGACGAGTCATGCCGCGTGGCGCGCTCCCGCGCCCGGCCAGGAGAGAAAGAGCAGATCATGGCGGATGAAACGACCGTAGATTATGTCATCGTTGGCGCGGGCAGCGCTGGCTGCGTGCTGGCGAACCGCCTCTCGGCGGATCGCAATACGCAGGTGGTCGTGCTGGAGGCCGGCGGTGACGACCGGCCGACGCGCGAGTTGAGTCAGTTCCGCTCCAATCTGATGATCCACATCCCCATCGGCTTCGGTAAGACGCTCAACGATCCCAAGGTCAACTGGCTCTACGAAACCGAGGTGGACGAAGGCTCCGGCGGACGCCCGCACAAATGGCCCAAGGGCAAGGTGCTCGGCGGTTCCTCGTCGCTCAATGGCCTGCTCTATGTGCGCGGCCAGTCGGCCGACTATGACGGCTGGCGCCAGATGGGCAATGAGGGCTGGGGCTGGGACGATATCCTGCCCTATTTCAAGAAGAGCGAGGATCAGCAGCGCGGCGCCATCCCCACCCATGGGGTCGGCGGCGGCCTCAGCGTGTCCGACTTTCCCGAGCATCACCCGGTCAGCAAGGCGCTGATCGACGCCTGCGTCGAGGCGGGCTATGCTTATAAGGACGACCTCAACGACGGCGATCAGGAAGGATCGAGCTGGTTCCAGATGACGGCGCGCAACGGCAAGCGCTGCTCGGCTGCCGTGGCCTTCCTCCACCCGGTCATGGATCGCCCGAACCTCACCGTCGAGCTGCGCGCCATGACCACGCGCATCCTGTTCGAAGGCAAGCGCGCCGTTGGCATCGAGTTCCGCCAGCATGACCGCGTGCGGCGCGTGCGGGCGCGCAAGGAAGTCATCCTCGCCGCTGGCGCGGTGGAAAGCCCCAAGCTGCTGGAAATTTCCGGCGTGGGGCAGGGTGCGCTGCTCCAGTCGCTCGGCGTGCCGCTGGTGCATGAGTTGGCCGGCGTTGGCGAAAATCTGCAGGATCACTATATGATCGGCTGCCAGGCGCGGCTCAAGCCCGGCACACCCTCGGTCAACAGCATGGCGAGCGGCCTGCCGCTGGTCGGCCAGATCCTCAAATATGGCGTGACGCGCAAGGGCTTGCTCAGCTACGCCGTGGCGCATGGCTGCACCTTCCTGCGCTCGCGTGAGGGGCTGGAGACGCCGGATGTGCAGATCCACACCATGGCCGCTTCCATGGATCTGGAGGTACTCAATGCCAAGCAGCAGCTCGCGCTGGAGAAGGAGCCGGGCCTCGCCTCTAACCCCTGCCAACTCCGCCCGGACTCGCGCGGCCATATCCACGCCCGCACACCCGATGGTATGGACGCGCCGAAGATCACGCCCAACTATCTGGCGGACAAGGGCGATCAGCAGATGGCCGTCACCCAGCTCAAGATCATCCGCAAGATCTGGCAGCAGCCCGCCATCGCCAAATATCTCGAATCCCCGACCGATCCCTTCGGCGATACGGACGATCAGATGTTCCATTATGCCCAGGTCGCCGGCGGCACGCTCTACCACGCGGTCGGCACCTGCCGCATGGGCAGCGACCCCAAGGCGGTGGTTGACGCCCGCCTGCGCGTCCACGGCATCGAGGGCCTGCGCGTCATCGACGCTTCGGTCATGCCAAAGATCGTCTCCGGCAACACCAACGCCGCCTCGATCATGATCGGCGAAAAAGGCTCGCAGATGATCCTGGAGGACGCAAAGGAACTGGCGCCGGTGGCCTGAGGACTGGCGGAGAGTCTTGTATTGGGAGCGGGGGCTAGCCGGAAGGCTGGCCCCCTCCTGTTTCACGAGCGAGCGGCGTTTGCTATTTGGCGCGCGGTTGAACGTCGTGTTCCTACGCAGGCAGGAACACAGGGCGGCATCCCGTGGAGACGGCCCCGAGCCGCTTTCACACCCCCTCGAACGCCCGCGCGATCAGCTCCACCGAGCGCATCCGCGCGGCCGGATCGAAGGCGGCGCTGTGGACGATCACTTCGTCGGCCTGCGTGCGCTGGATGAAGTTGCGTAGGCCCCGCGTCATGGTCTGCTGATCGCCGATGATGCTGCATTGCAGGACATGCCCCAGCATGCCGCTGATCGCGGGCGGAAGGCTCTGCACATAGTCCTTCACCGGTGGCGGCAGCTTGCCGGGATTACCGGTGCGCAGCGCGACGAAGTTCTGCATGGTCGAGCTGGCGATAAACTCCGCCTCCTCATGGGTGTCCGCCGCCACCGCCGTTAGCGCCGCCGCCGCATAAGGCGTGCGCAGATAGGCCGAGGGCTTGAAGTCCCGCCGATAGATCATCAGCGCCTCGTCAAGATGATCGGGCGCGAAGTGGGAGGCGAAGGCGTAGGGCAGGCCGAAGGCGGCGGCGAGTTGCGCGCCGAACAGGCTGGAGCCGAGGATCCACATCTCCACATTGGCGCCGCGCCCCGGCACCGCGAGTACACCAACGTCCGGTTCGCCGGTGAAATGTGCGCGCAGTTCCAGCACATTGCGCGGGAATTCCTCCGCCTCGCGCATGAAGTCACGGCGCAGCGCGCGAGCGACCTTGCCGTCCGCCCCCGGCGCACGGCCCAGCCCCAGGTCGACGCGGCCGGGGAACAGCGCGTCGAGCGTGCCGAACTGTTCGGCGATCACCATCGGCGCATGGTTGGGCAGCATGATGCCACCGGCGCCGATCCGCATCCGGCTGGTCGCGCGCCCCGCCTCGGCGATGATGAGCGCCGTGGCCGCCGCCGCCACGCCGGCCATGCCGTGATGTTCGGCGATCCAGTAGCGATGATAACCCAGCGCCTCGGCGTGGGCGGCGAGCGGCCCCACCCGGCGGATCGCATCGGCGGGCGTTTCCCCTTCGACGACATTGACGAGGTCCAGAAAGCTGAGTTTGGTCATGGCGGCAAGATGGCGGTGTGCGTGTCGTTTCGCAACGGGCTTTGTGGAGGCGGGATTGCCAAGTTTAAAATGGAATGGTTGGCAGCCATTCACAACAACTGTCACCCCGGGCTTGACCCGGGGTCCCGCTTCTCCGGTCATACGAGCCACATAACTCTCGCTGATCGGAGCTGCTGCATTTGATGAAAAAGCGGGACCCCGGGTCAAGCCCGGGGTGACGAAAGGTCTATAGCTGCAATCGGGTTGCTATCTGGCAGACGGTCTCATTCAACCTCTCAACAGTGCATCATCTCCCGGAAGCGACCGGAGGAGATTCACGTCACCCGCCACACCCACAGCTTGATCCCGGCCTTGTAGCGCGCGCCGGAACAGACGAAGATGCTGTCGTTCATCCACGCATATTTGCCGTTGGGCGCGATGAACTCCGGCACGGTCCGGAAATAATAATCCGCCGGATCGACATCCTCGCCCGCCGCCAGCCGCGCCATCACGTCCGGCGGGCCGTGGCGCAGCCCACGGTTGCGGATCTGGATCACGGCGCCGTCGTCGGTCTGCAACGCATAGAGCGCATCGGCCACGGTGACGCCGTCCGGCCGGGTGAGCTGGAAGTCGGCCGCGCTGCCGAGCAGCTTGCCCCGGATCAGCGGCCCTTCCACGCGCCCGCCCTCGAAGATCGGGATGATGCGCCGCGTGCCGTCCGCCGTCTCGCCGATCGGCACTGGCGCGCCGAGATTGCCTTCAGCCTCATAGACGAACTCCAGCCCGGGCCGGATGGCGCCCTCGGGGATCATGCGCATGCCTCCTTGGGCGAGGTCTCGTCGTGCCTCATGCCGCCAGCCCGATCTGGTCCGCGTTCGCCCAGTTGCCGTGCAGGCCGAAGCGCAGCGCGAAGGGGATGTGCACTGTTGCCACCGGCCCCTTCTCGATGTTGAGCGCGTCGAAGATCAGCAGATCGCTCTTGTGATCGGCAAGGCGGTTGCACACCATCACGATCCAGCCGTCGCCCTCCGGCGCATCCTTGCTGCGCGGGATGAAGGCTGGCTCCTGCAGCGAGGAGACGGGGCCGCACCACCAGTGCTGCTCCTTCTTCGCCTCATGGTCGATCAGGCACAGGCAGTTCATCAGGAAGCCGCCGGCGCTGCCGCCCTTCAGCTCGACCGGCCGTTTGGGGTCCATCTCCAGGAACCAGCCGTAACGATAGGGCAGGCCGGTCATGCGGTCGTCGATGCGGGGGAACTCGCCCGCCGTCTCGGTGAGGCGCTCGACGCTGTCGAAATCCTCGCTGTTGGAGGCGAGGTCCACCGTCCAGCGGGTGAGTTTGCTCATCGCCTGTTGCGGGTTGAATGGCGCGCCATGCACGTCCGGGAAGAAGGGGAACATATTGTTCTCCGCCTCGGGCACGTCGATGCTGACCTTGGTGCCGTCCTGGAAGGCGTTCATCACATGGCTGGCGAAGCAATTGTCGCGCTTGAACCAGCGGATATCCTCCTGCTTGGTGTCGTCGCGGCGCGGGATGATGCCGAGATAGACGGGCAGCGTGGTGTCGAAGCCGAAATGGGGCAGGCCCTTCTCCAGCCGCTCCCAGCTGCCGATCGAGGGCACGATGTGCAGCACGAGATAATCCTGCGTGACCCCGAAATCGTGCATCATGCAGTAATAGGGCACCTTGAACCACACCTCGCGGACCAGCTCGCCCTGCGGGTTGATCTCGTAATAAGTGACGTCGTCCGTGCACAGGCCGCTGGCGGCATAGCCGATGGCGACCATATTGCCCGTCGCCGGGTCGATCTTGGGATGGGCGGTGAAGGTCTGGCCGGTCATCTTGCCGCCGAACTTCTCGAAGCCGAATGTCTCCATCGTCGCCGGGTCCATGGTCAGCGCCGGGCTGTCCTCCTTCATCGCCCACAGCTTGCCGGCGTAGATGAAGGCATTGGTGTTCGCCGTGCCACGGATTTCGCCCTTCACCGAGGGGTCGTCGGTCAGCGGGTTGCGATAGGCGCCGAACAGCGCCTTGCCCGCGGCGTTCTCCAGCTTCCATTTGTTGGTGTGCGCCCAGCGCTGGCGGATATCCACCTGCCCATCATGGATGTGGAAGCGGGTAATCATCCCGTCACCGTTGAACGAGATGTCGTCGCCCAGGCGCGGTGGGAATTGCGGATCGGGCTGCACGCGGAAGAAGGCGCCATCCAGCTCCGGCGGAATCACGCCCTCATGCGCCAGATTCGGGATATCGCACTCGATTCGCGAGGGCGTGTTGAAGCCGGTGAACGCGGGAGAATCGGGGAAATGGACCATGGGTTGCTCCTCTCGCACAAATTTGTATGCTATACTTACGATATCGCCGGATATCCGGCAATCCAGCAGCGAGGGGAGTTGACCAGAGCCTTGGCAGAGAAACAAGAGCCTCGTCCCTCCAAAGCGGAAAATGGCGACGGCCTGATCGCGACGGCCGGCGCGCTTTCCGAGCGCGAAGATCATGAGCTGGGCGGCATTGACGAGATTGTCGGCTTCCACATCCGCCTGGCGCATGGCGCGGCCTATCGGCATTTCACGGAAACCTTCTCCGAACTTGGGCTGACCCAGAAGATGGTGTCGGTCCTGTGGCTCATCGCCGAGCATCCCCATATCGCCCAGGCCGATATCGGCCGGCGGCTGCAGATGGACCGGGCCACCACCATGGCCATCGTCAATCGCCTGGAAGCGCGCGACTATCTGGTGCGCGGCGCCTCCAAGCTGGACCGCCGGCGGCAGACGCTCACCCTGACCGGGGCCGGCAACAATGCGCTGGCGGAGGCGCAGCGGGCCATCGCCGAGCATGAGTGCTGGCTGAAATCGCGTTTCACCAAGCGAGAAGTGGCGTTGCTCATCGAGCTATTGCGCCGTATTCACGAATAGAATCGGCACGCAGGCCCCTGCGCGGCCGTGTTTTTCTTGGGAGGGGACTTCTTTCATGGCTGCAACTGATCCGCGCCAGATTATCGACGAATCGCCCATGTCCGTGCGACAATGGATCGTCGTCGTCCTGATGATCATGCTCAACGCGCTGGACGGGTTCGACGTGCTGTCGAGCGCCTTCGCTTCCCCTGGTATTTCCCAGGAATGGGGCATTCCCCGGTCGCAGCTCGGTATCGTCCTCTCGGCCGAATTGATCGGCATGGGCTTCGGCTCGCTGCTGATCGGCAGCCTGGCGGACAAGATCGGCCGCAAGCTCGATATGCTGATCTGCCTCGCCGTTATGGCCGTCGGCATGTATATGGCCCACGCCTCCCATGGGGTGACGGAACTCACCGTCTGGCGCTTCATCACCGGCCTCGGCATCGGCGGCATGCTCGCGGCGACCAACGCGGTGACGGCCGAATGTTCGAGCAAGGCCTCGCGCAGTCTCGCCATGTCGCTCTATGTCATCGGCTATCCGGTCGGCGGCGTGGTCGGCGGCTTCGCGGCGCAAGGCTGGCTGCTGGTCGATTATGACTGGCGCGCGGTGTTCCTGTTCGGTTCGGTCGTCACGGCCGTGATGATCCCGCTGGTCATGTTGCTCGTGCCCGAGACGCCCGCTTTCTATGCCGCGCGCCGACCCGAGGGCGCGGTCGCCAAGATCAACAAGTCGCTGCGTGCCTATGGCAAGCCCGCGATCAGCGATCTGCCGCCGGTCCCGGAGCAGGCCGCCAAGCCCAAGGTCACGGATATCCTCTCGAACCCGAAGCTGCGGCCGATCACGCTCATGCTAGCCTTCGGCTACATGTTCCACACGCTGACCTTCTATTATATCCTCAAGTTCGCGGTGCAGATCGTTGCCGATACCGGCTTCTCGCAGCCTGACGCGGCGAGCACGCTCACTTACGCCAATATCGGCGGCGCGGTCGGCGGCGCCTTGTTCGGCTTCCTGCTCAAGAAATGGGACATCAAGATGCCGACCATCGCCATGTGCGTGCTGGGCGTCGTGGCTGTCGCCTGGTTCGGCATGGGCCATGATACGCTGGGCCAGTGGCGTCTGGCGGGCTTCTTCACCATGTTCTTCCTCAACGCGGCGATCGTGGGCTATTATGCCGCCTTCGCACGCGGCTTCCCGGCTTATGCTCGCGCCACCGGCACCGGCTTCGTGCTGGGCGTGGGCCGCGCCGGTGCGGCTGGCTCGCCGATCATCGCGGGCTTCCTCTTCGATACGCTCGGCAAGAGCCAGCTTTTCACCGTGTCGCTCATCATGTGCGCGGGCGCGCTGCTGGGTGCGATCCTCGTCTGGCTGGTGCCGCTGCGCGATGCCGATGACCTGGTCGCCGGCAAGGCCTGAACCGGCGTCACAGCCGAATGAACAAGAAAGGCAGTCCGGGCGACCGGGCTGCCTTTTGCATGCGTCTTTATGGGAGGATGATCAGGGCACCACGCACAGAATCTCGTCGTTCCGTGCCAGCGCGAACAGGCTCAGCCCGGCAGCCTGCGCGCGCGCGGCGGCCATGCTGGTCGGCACGGAGATGGTGGCCAGGGTCGTCGCGCCCGCGCGCACCGCTTTCTCCACGATTTCGTAGCTGCATCGCGCGGTGGAGAGGATGAAACCGTCTGCGATAGGCGTGCCCGCCCGCGCCAGCGCGCCGATCAGCTTGTCGAGCGCATTGTGCCGGCCGACATCCTCGCGCACGCACAGGATCGCGCCGCGCGGATCGATGAAGGCGGCAGCGTGCATGCCGCCCGTCGCGCGGTTGCCGGGCTGATGATCGCGCAGCGCGCCCAATGCGATGAAGATCGCTGCGGGCGCGATTGGCGCATGATCGGCCACGCGGGGCAGGGGTCTGGCGATCGCATCCAGATTGTCGAGGCCGCACAGCCCGCAGCTCGATTCCGCGACCCGGCTGCGCACGCGCTCCTGCAACTGCTCCAGCGCGAGCGAGGCGATGGTGGTCCGGGCGATCCAACCCTTGTCCGTTTCGGCCAGCGCGATCCCGCCCACGTCGCCAATCCCGCTAGCCAGCCCTTCGGTCAGCGCGAAACCGCTGACGAAATCCTCCAGATCGGTCGGACTGGCCATCATCACCGCATAGGAGAGGCCGTTATATTCGAGCGCGACCGGCACTTCCGGCGCGAACGGACGGCGCACCGGCCGCCGGCTCCCATCCGGGCGGATCGCCGTCAGCTCTGGTGGGGCAGATGCGTCCGTCTCGGTCATGGCCGCGTCCCGGCGCAGTGCCTGCTCCGCCGCTTGCGGATCAATCCGCCTGCGCCGCTGCGCGCTCCGCGGCGGCCTTGTCGAGAATCTCGATGGCCCCCAGCGCGACCGGCGAAAGGGCCGAGCGGTCCGCAGCGCGGATCTTGGCGATCATGCGCGGTTCCCAATAGCGTTTGATATGGGCGGCCACCGCTGCCGGGTGGTCGTCAAAGCGCATGGTCGCCATGTTTGTGGCGATCTGGTTGGCCATGTGGATGAGGCCGTGCACGGTATCCATCTGCATTACTCCGCCGCCTCGGCCGTGATGACGCGCCGCGAGCGCGTCCGGCGCTCGACCTGCTCCTGCTGCCACTGGGTCGGGCCGTTGGAGAGCGCGATCTGCACCGCCGTCACCTTATATTCCGGGCAATTGGTGGCCCAGTCCGAATAATCGGTGGTGACGACGTTGGAGAGCGCTTCCGGGTGGTGGAAGGTGGTGTAGACCACGCCCGGCGCCACGCGGTCGGTCACGGTCGCGCGCAAGGTCGTCTCGCCGGTGCGGCTGGCGAGGCGCACCCAGTCGCCATCCTTGATACCGCGATTTTCCGCATCGCTCGGGTGGATCTCCAGCAAATCCTCGGCGTGCCAGGCCATGTTCTCGGTGCGCCGGGTCTGCGCGCCGACATTATACTGGCTGAGGATGCGCCCGGTGGTCAGCAGCAGCGGATAGCGCGGTCCTGTGCGCTCGTCGCTCGGCACATAGTCCGTCACCATGAACCGGCCCTTGCCCCGCACGAACTCCTCGACATGCATGATCGGCGATCCGTCGGGCGCGGCCTCGTTGACCGGCCATTGCAGCGAGCCTTCCCTGTCCAGCCGCTCCCAGGAGATGCCGGTGAAGGAGGGGGTCAGGCTCGAAATCTCCGCGAGGATTTCGCGCGCATGGGTGTAGCTCCAGTTCAGACCCATAGCTTGCGCGAGCAGTTGGGTGATTTCCCAATCCTCATAGCCGCCATTGGCTGGCTCCATCACCCGCCGCACCGGCTGCACGCGCCGCTCGGCATTGGTGAAGGTGCCGTTCTTCTCCAGGAAGGTGGAGCCGGGCAGGAAGATATGGGCGTAATTGGCCGTCTCATTCAGGAACAGGTCCTGCATGATGACGCATTCCATATTCTTGAGGCCGGCCTCGACATGCTTGGCATTGGGGTCGGATTGGAGAATGTCCTCGCCCTGAATGTAGATGGCGCGGAACTCGCCGTCGATGGCGGCGTCCATCATGTTATTGATGCGCAGGCCCGGCTCCGGGCTCAGCGCCGCGCCCCAGGCCTCTTCGAACTGCTTGCGCACGTCATCGTTGGAGACGTGGCGGTAATCTGTGAATTCGTGCGGGAAGCTGCCCATATCGCAGGAGCCTTGCACGTTGTTCTGGCCGCGCAGCGGGTTCACGCCCACGCCCGAGCGGCCGATATTGCCGGTGGCCATGGCCAGATTGGCCAGCGCCATCACCGCCGAGCTGCCCTGGCTATGCTCGGTGATGCCGAGGCCATAATAGATGCCGCCATTGCCGCCGGTGGCGAACAGACGGGCCGCCGCGCGCAGGTCCGCCGCCGGCACGCGGGTGACCGCTTCAAGGAATTCCGGGCTGTGCCGCTCGCCGGAGACGAACTGCGCCCAATCCTGATAGGCGTCCCACTCGCAGCGGGCGCGCACGAAGGCTTCGTCCACCAGCCCTTCGGTGACGATGACATGGGCCATCGCAGTCAGCACCGCCACGTTGGTGCCGGGCTGCACGGGCAGATGATAATCCGCCTCGATGTGCGGCACGCGCACAAGGTCGATCCTGCGCGGATCGGCTACGATCAGCTTGGCGCCCTGGCGCACCCGCGCCTTGATGCGGCTGCCGAAGACCGGGTGGGCGTCGGTCGGGTTGGCGCCGATGATGAAGATGACGTCGCAATTCTCGACGCTGTCGAAATCCTGCGTGCCCGCCGAGGTGCCGAAAGTCTGGCCGAGGCCGTAGCCGGTCGGCGAGTGGCAGACGCGCGCGCAGGTGTCGACATTGTTATTGTGGAAGCCGGCGCGCACCAGCTTCTGCATGAGATATGTCTCTTCATTGGTGCAGCGCGAGCTGGTAGTGGCGCCCAGCGCCCGCGCGCCATATTTGGCGGAGATGCGCTTCAGCTCGGAAGCGGTGTAGGCAATTGCCTCCTCCCACGTCACTTCCTGCCACGGATCGTCGATCGACTTGCGGATCATCGGCTTGGTGATCCGGTCCTTATGGTTGGCGTAGCCCCAGGCGAAGCGGCCCTTGACGCAGCTATGGCCATGATTGGCCTTGCCATCCTTCCACGGCACCATGCGCACCAGCGTCTCGCCGCGCATCTCGGCGCGGAAGGCGCAGCCCACGCCGCAATAGGCGCAGGTGGTGACGATGGCGCGCTCGGGCAGGCCGATTTCCTTGACGGCCTTTTCCTGCAACGTCGCCGTCGGGCAGGCCTGCACGCAGGCGCCGCAGGAGACGCACTCGGAGGAGAGGAAATTGTCGATGGTCGTGCCGGCCGACACCTTGGAGTCGAAACCGCGCCCCTGGATGGTCAGCGCGAAGGTGCCCTGCACCTCGTCGCAGGCGCGCACACAGCGCGAGCAGACGATGCATTTGCTGGGATCGAAATCGAAATAGGGGTTGGAGATATCCGTGCCCAGCCCGAGGTGGTTCTCGCCGGTATAGCCATAGCGCACGTCGCGCAGGCCCACGGCGGCGGCCTGGTCCTGCAATTCGCAGTCATTATTGGCCGAGCAGGTGAGGCAGTCGAGCGGGTGGTCGGAGATGTAAAGCTCCATCACGCCCTTGCGTAGCTTCTCCAGCCGCGGCGTCTGCGTGCGGACGACCATGCCCTCCGCGACCGGCGTGGTGCAGCTTGCCGGGGTTCCCCGCGCGCCCTCGATTTCGACGAGGCAGAGGCGGCAGGAGCCGAACTCCTTCACATTGTCCGTCGCGCACAGCTTGGGGATCGCGCCGCCGGCCTCCGCCGCCGCGCGCATCACGCTGGTGCCCTCCGGCACGGTGACGGCGTGGCCGTCGATGGTCAGCGTGACGGACTTGTCCGACTTGCTCTGCGGCGTGCCGAAATCGGCTTGCGGTTCATAACCCATGGCGTTCAACTCGTTCCAGATCTGCGGCGGTATTGATATTAACAGGGTCGCGCGGCAAATGCACGGCGCGCGCGGAGATGCGGGCGGCAAATGCCTTCATCGAATGTTTGCCCTCGCTCTTGAGGATCGCCAGCGCGTCCTCGGCCGCCCAGGCGGGCCACAGGCCGATCACCGGCATGCTGGCGACATAAGCAGGGTAGGGGAACAGCCGGCCGACAAGGTCGTCGGGCAGGTTCACGGCATCGCATGGCACGGTGAGCACGGCGCTGTAGCCGCGCGCCTGCGCCTCCAGCAGCGCGGCGGCGACTCCGCCGAGCGGCCCCAGATGCGGGGCCGGCGTATCGGCCACCATCGGCAGGTCGCCATGTTCGCGCCCACAGACGATCACCTGCGCGGTCTGCGCGGCGAGCGTTTCGGTCACATGGTCGATCAGCGGGCGGCCGTGGAAGGCCGCCAGCGCCTTGTCGCTGCCGAAGCGCGTCGACTTGCCGCCGGCGATCACCGCGCCCAGCACTGTTCGGCGGTCGGCGCCCAGCAGGCCGGCGCAGCAGCTCACTCCGCAGCCTCGGCCACGCGCGTCGCGCCGAAATCCTCCGGCCAGTGCTTGAGCGCGCTCATCACCGGATAAGGCGTGAAGCCGCCCAGGGCGCAGAGCGACCCGAACTTCATCGTCTCGCACAGATCCTCGAGCAGCGTGATCTCGTCTTCCAGCGAGCGCGGCGTGGTCCTGGCGTTGTGGATCTGCGGCAGCGTCTCCACCACGTCGCGGCCCCGTGGCGCGCGGGCGAGGATGCGCTCGATCAGCTCGCGGCCGCGCACCGAGCCGATCCGGCAGGGCGTGCACTTGCCGCAGCTTTCCGCCGCGCAGAACTCCATGGCGAAGCGCGCCATGTCCGCCATGTCGGCGCTTTCATCGAACACGGTGATGCCGCCATGGCCGATCAGCGCGTCCACCGTCGCATAGGCCTCATAATCGAACGGAATGTCGAACTGTTCGGGGTGGAGATAAGCGCCCAGCGGCCCGCCCACCTGCACGCCCTTCACCGGCAGGCCGCTCTGCGTGCCGCCGCCAATCTCGTTGACCAGCTCGCCCAATGAGATGCCGAACGCCGTTTCGTAAAGTCCGCCATGCTTGATGTTGCCGGCAAGCTGGATCGGCATGGTCCCGCGCGAGCGCCCCATGCCGTAATCCGCATAGGCCTTGGCCCCATGCGAGAGAATATAGGGCACAGCGGCAAGGCTGAGCACATTGTTGACGATGGTCGGCCGGCCGAACAGGCCGACCAGCGCCGGGATCGGTGGCTTGGCGCGCACTTCGCCGCGCTTGCCTTCCAGGCTGTTGAGCAGCGACGTTTCCTCGCCGCACACATAGGCGCCGGCGCCCTCGCGCACTTCCAGCACGAACGGCGCGACGATCTGCCGGCTCGCCGCAATCGCCGCTTCCAGCTTGGCGATGGCGTGCGGATATTCGGAGCGGACGTAGATATAGCCCCTGGTCGCGCCGACCGCGAAGCCGGCGATGGCCATGCCCTCGATCAGGCAATAAGGGTCGCCTTCCATCAGCATCCGGTCGGCGAAAGTGGCGCTGTCGCCTTCATCGGCATTGCAGACGATATATTTCTGCTCGGCCTGTGCCCCGGCCACCGTCCGCCACTTGATGCCGGTCGGGAAGCCCGCGCCGCCGCGCCCGCGCAGCCCGGAGGCGATCACCTCCTCGATGGTCGCCGCCGCGCCGATTTCCCTCGCCCGGTTCAGCCCCTGCCAGCCGCCGGTCGCTTCATAATCCTCCAGGCTGGTCGGCCGCGTCTTGCCTGCGCGCGCGAAGGTGAGGCGCTGCTGTTTGGCAAGGAAGGGGTGGTCGGCGATCCGTCCGATGGCGAGCGGCGAGCTACCGTCGACAATGGCGGCCATGTCATCCGCCGTTGCCGGGCCGTAGCCCATGCCGTCGATCTCGACGAGCGGCTCCAGCCACTGCATGCCCCAACTGGAGACGCGCTCTACCGTGTGCCCGGCGAGCGTGAACGCCGCCGCCACCTGATCGGCTCCGCAGGCAATCGCCAGCGCGTCATCGGAAATGCGAACCGTCACCATGTCACGCCAGCCCTTCGATCAGTGCGCCAAGTTTGGGACCGTCGAGCCGCGCATGCACGGATTTGCCGACCATTGCATTCGGCCCCACGCTGCACAGGCCGAGGCAATAAACCGTTTCGATGGTCACGCGCCCGGCCGCAACCGCCTCCGCATTGGCGACCAGCACCTCGACGCCGCGCGCCTTGCAGGCTTCCGCGCGGCACAGCTTGAGCACCGGCTGGACCGCCTTCTCGGCCTTGAAATCATGGTAGAAGCTGACCACGCCATGCACGTCCGCGCGGGAGAGGTTCAGTGCCTTGGCGATGTGGCGCTTGGCATCCTCGCTGACGAAGCCATGCTGGGCCTGAACATCGTGCAGGATCGGCAGCAGCGGCCCTTCGCGGCCAGCGTGGCGAGCGATGATCTCATCCAGCTCGCCCAGCGCGTCATCGACCATTTTCATTCTCCAAAAGACTCACGCGCAGGACGCAAATTCGTTTGCCTTACTGCCTATTCCATCTCCAAATGGCAAGGGTTGCGCCCGCGCAATCCTTGTAAGATAGCGGCTTTGGGTGAGGTTTCAAAGTGCTACGGGTCTTTTGGAGCGCCTGCGTCTCAACGGGGCGTGCGGCGGCCGAACACGCGCGGACGCGCAGCCGGTGTCGGCAGGGGCGCGGCCGGGCGCGCCGCCATGGGTCGGGGCGGAGCAGGAGTGCTGGCGAACAGCGGGGCCTGGGCCGCGGGGCCGTTCAGCATGGCGAAGGAGTCGGTGAAGCAGCCGCGCAGCATCGCCACCTCGGCCGCCACATCGGGCAGGCTGTGCTGCTCCACGCAGCGCCGCGCGGTCGTCTCGATCGCTTCGGCGATATCGCCCAGCCGCTGGCAGCCGAACTGGCGGGCTTCCCCCTTCAACGTGTGGGCGGGCCGCACCATCGCGGCGGCGTCACCAGCAGCCAGCGCCTCCTCCATCTGCACGATGGACCGGGCGCCATCGTCACGGAAATAGCCGAGGATGCGGGCGAGATCGGCGCCCAGTGCGGCGCGCGCCTGGGCCAGATCCGGCTCGTCCACCAGCGGAATGGCATAATAATGGGACATGGGCGGGCTATGACCTGAACGATGGGGATATTGCGGCCATCACCATGTCAGCTCCGCGTAAAAACCGCCTTAACGGGCCGTATCGCCGGCCCGTTTCGGCCCTTCATCCGGTTTTGCGCAGATGATATTCGGCGTGATCCGCCTGTTCGCGCACCGTGATGGCCCAGCCGTTCGCCTGCGCCAGCGCCGGCACATCGGTCAGCGCGACCGGATCGTCGGCGAGCAGCAGGACCGCGTCGGCCTCCCGCATCGCGCGGGCGGCGCGCAGCACGGGCCACGGGCATTTGAGGCCGCGCGTATCGAGGCGGCGCGGATCGGCCACGATCGCCTCAGCTCTTGTCGAACGGATTGCGGGCGCTGCGCATGTTGATGCGGATCGGCACGCCCGTGAAATCCAGCTCGCGGCGGATGCCGTTGACGAGATAGCGGCTGTAGCTCTCCGGCAGCATATCCAGCCGGGTGCCGAACACCACGAAGGTCGGCGGGCGGATGCGGGCCTGGGTGATGTAGCGCATCTTGATACGCTTGCCGCCGGGGGCGGGGGGCGGGTTGGCTTCCAGCGCGCTGTCGAACCAGCGGTTGAGCAGGCTGGTCGGCACCCGGCGGGACCAGCGCGCCCGCGTCTCGAAGGCCGCGCCGAGCAGGTCGTCTATGCCCTTGCCCGTCGCGCCGGAGACGGTGAGCAGGGGCACGCCGCGCACCTGCGCCAGCCCCTCGTCCAGCGCCTTGCGCACGCCCTGATAAAGCGCCGATCCATTCTCGGAGACGTCCCACTTGTTGAGGGCGATGACGAGCGCGCGCCCCTCGCTCAGCACCTTGTCGGCGATGCGCAGGTCCTGCGCCTCCAGCCCCAGCGTGGCGTCGAGCAGCAGCACGACCACTTCGGCGAAGTCGACCGCGCGCAGGGCATCGGCAACGGAGAGCTTCTCCAGCTTGTCCTGCACCTTGGCGCGCTTGCGCATCCCGGCGGTGTCGATCAGCCGCACCGGCCGTGCCGCGCCATCCGGCGCGTGCCACATCCAGTCGATGGCGATGCTGTCGCGCGTGATGCCCGCCTCCGGCCCGGTGATCAGCCGATCCTCGCCGAGAATGCGGTTGATGAGGGTGGATTTGCCTGCATTGGGCCGGCCGACGATGGCGAGCTTGAGCGGCGCGCTATCGTCAAACTCCTGATCGTCGTCGCCCTCGATTGCGTCTTCTTCCGCCTCGTCCTCGCGCTCGATGTGCGGGCGGATCGCCTGGAACAGATCGGCCAGGCCCTGCCCATGCTCGGCGGAGAAGGCGACCGGCTCGCCAAAGCCCAGCGCATAGGCTTCCATCACGCCTGCATCGGCGGCGCGCCCTTCGGCCTTGTTGGCGAGCAGCACCACCGGTGTGTCGCCCGCGCGCAGCCAGCGCGCGATATGCTCGTCAAGCGGGGTGAGGCCGGCGCGTGCGTCGATCATGAACAGCGCGATGGCCGCGCCCGCCACGGCGGCTTCAGTTTGCGCGCGCATGCGGCCGGGCAAGGTCTGCGGATCGTCCTCCTCAAACCCGGCGGTATCGACGATGCGGAACTTGAGGCCGAGCAACTCGGCATCGGCCTCGCGCCGGTCGCGCGTCACGCCGGGCTGGTCGTCCACCAGCGCCAGCCTTTTGCCGACCAGCCGGTTGAACAAGGTCGATTTGCCGACATTGGGCCGGCCGACGATCGCGACGACAGGCAGCGCCGCCGCGCTCCCGGCAGGGCGCGCGGGCGGAGAAATGGAGTCGCCGGACATTAGCGGAAGGCGATCAGGCGGCCCTCGTCGGTCAACACGTAAAGCATGTTGTCCGCGACGATGGGGGGGCGGGATACCGCCTGGTCAAGCTCGCGTTCGCTCTCCACCTTGCCCGTTGCCGGGTCGGCATAGACCAGCGCGCCCTCGGTCGAGACGAGGATCAGCTTGTTGCCGGCGAGGATCGGGCCGTGCCAGCGGATCGGGCCGGTTTTCTTCTTGGGCTTGCGCCAGGCGGGTAGCTCGCTGATCCAGCGCACCTTGCCCGTCGCGCGGGTGATGCAGAACAGCCGGGCCTTGTCCGTGACGACGAACACCCAGTCGCCCACAACCAGCGGCGTGGCGACGCCGCCGATGTTCAGCTCCCACAGGCGTTGGCCGCTCAGCAACTCGTAGGAGGCCATGCGGCCGCCCTCGCCAATGGCGAACACGCGGCCCTTGTCGATCACCGGATCGGCGTCGATGTCGGTCAGCGTGGCGACGGAGGTGGAGATGCTGGTCTTGCTGAGCGCGTCGCCCCAGAGCGCGCGGCCATTCTCGTAGCGATAGGCCGTGAGTTCGCCCGAGCTGTAGCCGGCGATGACCGTGCCCTGGCCCGCGGCCGGCGCAGCGACGCCGAACACGCCGGTCGCCTCCAGCGTGCCCGAATCGGTCCAGACGACGGCGCCGTCCGCCTCGCCGAGTGCGAAGAGCTGGTTGTCCTGGCTCATCACATAGACGTTGCCGTTGAACAATGTGGGGGAGCCGCGCAGCGGTCCGCCGGGCCGCACCTTCCAGGCGACCGCGCCGTTGCTCGTGTCGAGCGCGGCCACGTCGCCGATGCCGGTGGTGGCATAGACGCGCTGGCCTTCCACGCTCACGCCGCCGCCAAACTGCACCTTGCCCTGATCGTCCTTCGAGCGGACGCTGGAGGACCAGAGCTTTGCCCCGGTCTTGGCGTCGAAGGCATAGACCACCGCCTCGGTGTCGATCACGAACAGCTTGCCGCCGGCCACGACTGGCGGCGAGGCGAGCCGCGCGCGGGAGCCGCCGCCGGCGATGGAGGCGGTCCACACACGCTGCGTGCCGTCACCCAGAGCGACATGGCCGATGGTCTTGGCGGCATCGCCACCCGATTGCGCCCAGTCCGTGTTGGCGACGGGGGCGGGCACCGTCACGGCCGTCTCGGCGAGCGATTCGTCGGCGGAGACGATTTCCGTGCCGCTCAGGATGGAGGTGCGTTTGCCAAAGACGGGGGTTTTGGGGCCGGCCTTCTTGCCACCGAGTCCGCCGCAGCCCGTGAGGGCGAGCGCAAACGCGGCAGACAGGCACAGCCAGGCGGCTCGATGGGGCATGCGGGTCGTCATTCTGTCCTCGTCATTTGGCCGGGGGCGGCGCGTCCGTGGTCGGCGTAGCAGGAGCGGCGCCCAGCGCGCTCGCCATCTGCCCGGCGCGCAGCCGGAGCGAATCCGGAACCTGGCTGGCCTTGGCGATATTTGCAAACAGGCGTGCCGCCTCGGCGCGCTTGCCCATCTTGAGGTAGGCGAGCGCGGTCAACTCACCGGCGCTGCCGAACCATGGCCCGTCCGGTCCTGCGAGCGGCTGGAGCGTCGAGATGACCTGCTCCGGCTTCATCGTGTCGAACTGCAGCGTCGTCTTGCGGATGAGCGCGGCCTCCTTCATCGGCGGCAGCGCGTCGGCATCCTTGAGGATGGCGTCATAGTCGGCGATGGCGGCCTTGGTGTCGTTCTTGCCGGTAGCGAGCGCGGCCTTCACCAAGGCGGCCTCGGTCCGGTAGGCGGCGCCGCCATCCTTGCTGATCTGGTCGTAGAGCGGCTGGTCAATCGTCCCGCTCCCCGCGCCCTTGAGCAGCGTGGCGAACTGTTCGCTATTCGCCTCCGCCGTGGTGATGCGGTGGTGCTTCCAGTAGAGCCAGCCCCCGAAGGCGGCGAGCGCCAACACCACGGCAACCAGGACGATGCGGCCATATTTCAGCCAGAAGGACGCCATGTCGTCCTGACGGACGGCTTCATCGACTTCACGAAGCAGGGCATCGGTATCATATGGCGTCAGGGCCAAATCCTGTCTCCAGCGGCGAGGATGGGTGGGAAGCTATGCGGGCGCGGACCTTAGCGGCGGCTGAACCCCAAGCAAATCACTTTTTCGGCTCATAGAGCTGTGCCGCGCCGGGGAAGCTGCGCGCGCGCACCTCGGCGGCGTAGGTGGCGGCCGCCTCGCCGATGGTGCCAGCGAGGTCTGCGTAGCGTTTCACGAAGCGCGGCGTGCGCTCGAACAGGCCGAGCAGGTCGTCCGTCACCAGCACTTGCCCGTCGCACTGGGGCGACGCACCGATGCCGATGGTGGGGCAGGGCACCGCCGCGGTGATCTTCGCCGCGAGCGGTTCGATCACGCCCTCGATGACCATGGCGAAGCAGCCCGCATCCGCCACGGCATGCGCATCGTCGAGGATCTTGGCGGCCTCCGCCGCGTCGCGCCCGCGCGGGCCGTAGCCGCCCAGCACATTCACCGCCTGTGGGGTGAGGCCGACATGCGCGCACACCGGGATGCCGCGCTGGCAGAGGAAGGCGATCGTCTCGGCCATTGCCGCGCCGCCCTCCAGCTTGACCGCAGCCGCGCCTGTCGCCTTGAGCAGCCGCGATGCGCTCTCGAACGCCTGCGCCGGCGATTGCTCGTAACTGCCGAACGGCATGTCGACGATCACCACGCTATGATAGCTGCCGCGCACGACCGCCGCGCCATGCGCTTCCATCATCTCCAGCGTCACCGGCACGCTGGAGGGGAGGCCATAGATCACCTGCCCGAGCGAATCCCCCACCAGCAGCATGTCGCAATGCGGATCGAGCAGTTGCGCCTGCCGCGCGGTGTAGGCGGTGAGCACCACAATGGGGTCGGCCGTGGCGCCATCGACCTTGCGCGCGCGAATGGCGGGCACGGTCAGGCGCTTCATCGGCGCCGGCGTGGGATTTGCGCGGCTGGTCGCCGTATCGAGCGTGTAAGTGGCGGACATGGCCGCTCTCTAGCGGAAGCTGGACAGCACCGCTAGGGTCCGTGCTCCGATGAGCATCGGCTTCCGATGAGCATCGGCTTTTGTGGAGATGATTGCTCCCGCGAAAAGCGATGTGCTCCTGCCTTCGCAGGAGCACAAGATGGCCCCCTATTTCACCGCATCCTTCACTGCATCGGCCGTATCCTGCGCCGCATCGCCCACTTTCTGGGCCGCGTCGGAGACGGCGTCGTTCTTATCCTTGTTGCTCTCGACATACATGTAAGCGCCGATTGCGATGACGATCACCGCCAGCAGCGCGATGAGGGCGGTCATGCCGCCGCCACGGCGCTCGACGATCACGGTCCTTGGTTCCTCGGCCATTGGGTCCTCCACTGCTTCCCTGCAGGGGAAACACGCGGGCCGCGTGCGGGTTCCGGTCAGGCCCGTCCGGCTATCGCCACTCCGCCAGCCGGGCGCGCAGCTTGTCCAGCGCGGCTTTCTTGATCTGGCAGACGCGCGCCGCGCCGATCTCCAGCGTCAGGCCGATTTCCTCCAGGTTCATCTCCTCGACGAAATAGAGCTGGAGCACCATTGCCTCGCGCTGCGGCAGATCGGCGATGCAACCGGCAACGGCGCGCTTGAGCGATTCCCGTTCCAGCGTCTCGTCGGCCCGCTCGGCGACGTCGGCGAACCACATCGACTGGTCGGAATAGACCTCGTCCATGCTCTGTATCTGCGCCATGTCGGTGCCGTCGGCGAAATCGCGCCACTCGGTCGCGGCCATGCCGAGATGGGCGGCGATCTCCGCCTCGCCGGGCAGGCGGCCGAGCTGCTGCTCCAGCGCCTCGCGCGCCGCCTGGATGGTCTTGCGCCGCGCCAGTGCGGATCGGCAGAGCGTCGCATGCCGGCGCAGATGGTCGATCATCGCGCCGCGCACGCGCATCTGCGCATAGGTGGCGAAGCCGTGCCCCCGGTCTTCGAAGCTGTTGGCCGCCTCGACCAGCGCGACCATGCCGATCTGGAGCAGGTCCTCGATCTCGATGGCGCTGGAGACGCGGCCATGCACATGCCAGGCGATCTTGCGGACCAGCGGCATATATTGCTGCGCAAGCTGGTCCGGCGTGGGGCCGGCTGTGCGGCCGTAGGTCAGGCCGGAAACGGCGAGGGAGGCATTATGCATGATGGTGGCTTAACCAGAATTGCTTAAGCAAGCTTTGCCGGGGCGCCGCCCCGAGCAATGCGGATTTTGTGCGCAGCATCTTGCCATGGCTCATGCCGCCTCCAGCCGCTCGACGCGGTTGATGCGGCTTTCATTGCCGACCACCGCGACGACCTCCACCGGCTTGCCGTCCGGGATTTCGAGGAAGGAGAGCACCGGCGTTTCCGGCAGGTGCGGGCGGAACAAGCGGGCGAGTGCCCGCCGCGCGATGGGCGAGGTGACGATGGCGAAGTTGCGCGCCTGCGCCATCAGTGGCCGCGCGGCTTCGCTCACCTGCTCGATGAGGCGTTGGCCCAGCGCCGGCTCGATCGGGTGCTGCGCATCGCCGGCGACGCGCATGGCCTGCGCCAGCAGCCCTTCCAGTTCGCCGTCGAGCGTGATGACCGGCAGCGGCATCTTCACCGGCACGATGGTCTGGATGATGAGCGACCCGATGCGCTGGCGCACCGCCTCGGTCAGCATGTCCATGGTCATGTCCGGCCGGGCGCTGTCCACCATCGCCTCGGCGATACGGCGGAAATCCTTGAGCGGGATGCCCTCGGCCAGCAGGTTGCGGCACAGCGTCGTCACCTGCGCCAGCGTGAGCGGCTGGGGAGAGAGACCCTCGGCCAGCTGCGGCGCGACGTCCTTGAGCGTGTCGAGCAGCTTGCGCGCTTCGTCCATGCCGAACAGCTCGGCGCCATTCTGCATGATGAGGTGGTTGAGGTGTGTCGCCACCACCGTCGATGGATCGACCACCGTATAGCCGGCGACCACCGCCTCGCTGCGCCGTGCGGGGCTGATCCACACGGCGTCGAGGCCGAAGGTCGGGTCTTTTGCGGCGCGGCCCGTCACGATCTGCGTCAGGTCGCCGCTGTCCAGCGCCAGCAGATCGTCCGGCCAGAGTTCATCCTCGCCCACCACCACGCCGGCGATGGTGATGCGATATTGATTGGGCCCGAGCGCCAGATTGTCCTTCACGCGGATCATCGGCACCACGAAACCCAGCTCGCGCGAGAGCTGGCGGCGGATGCCGGTGATGCGGCCGATCAGTGGCGCATCCTTACGCTCATCGACCAGATTGATGAGGCCATAGCCGATTTCCAGCCCCAGCACCGCGCCGTCCGACACGTCAGCCCATTCGATATGCGCGGGGTTCTCGACCACCACTTCCTCCACCGGCGCCTGCGCGGCCTTGCGGGCATTGCGGCGCAGGCGCCAGGCGATGAAGCCGGCGAGCGCAGCGGCCGGCATCATGATGCCGTGCGGCATGCCGGGCAAGATGGCGAGGAAGGCGAGGATGCCCGCGACCGGCACCCACGCCCGGCCGACGCCGAACTGCTCGGAGATCTGGCCGGAAAGATCATGCTTGGAGGTGACGCGCGTGACGATGGAGGCGGCCGCGATGGAGAGCAGCAGCGCCGGGATCTGCGCGACCAGCGCGTCGCCGATGGCGAGCAGCACATAGGTCTGCGCTGCTTGGCTCAGGTCCAGCCCATGGCTGACCACGCCCAGGATGATCCCGCCGACGATATTGATGACCAGCACGAGGATGCCGGCGACCGCATCGCCCTTCACGAATTTGGAGGCGCCGTCCATCGAGCCGTAGAAATCCGCCTCGGTGGCGACTTCCTGCCGGCGCGCCTTGGCTTCCTCGGCGGTGAGCAGCCCGGCGTTGAGGTCGGCGTCGATCGCCATCTGCTTGCCGGGCATCGCATCGAGGGTGAAGCGCGCCGATACTTCGGAGACGCGGCCCGCGCCCTTGGTGATGACGACGAGGTTGATGATCATCAGGATCGAGAAAACGAACAGGCCGACGACATAGTCGCCGCCGATCAGGAAGTTGCCGAATGCCTCGATGACATGGCCCGCCGCGTCCGATCCGGTGTGGCCGTTGACCAGCACCACGCGGGTCGAGGCGACGTTGAGCGAGAGGCGCAGCAGGGTCGCGAACAGCAGCACGGTGGGGAAGCTGGAGAAATCGAGCGGCTTGGTCGCGTTGAGCGCCACCATCAGCACGGCGAGCGAGATCATGATGTTGGCGATGAAGCCGATGTCCAGCATCATCGCCGGCACCGGTACCATCATGAACATCACGAGTAGCAGGATGGCCAGCGGCAGCACCGCGCCCTTGGCGGCGCTCGTCCATATCGTCTTGTTCACATCGGCGCGGGTCATGGCGGGCGATTACCTTCCGAAGGTGGCGAGCATGAGGTAGGCGAGCCGCGCGGTTTCGGCGCGCGGAGCGAAGTCGGAATAAGGCTGCCGGTCGGCCAGCGCCTGCTGCCCGGCCAGCGCCTCCTCACCGGAGAGCGCGTCCATGTCGGCGAGCGGGTCCGGGGCGGCGGTTTGCGAGCGCGCAATCCGCAGATAATCCGCCGGCTGCACATATTTGGCGCTGGCGGGCAGGGTGTTGTCGGTACCACCGAGGTCGTCCACGCCGCCGCTGTCGTTGAGCTTGGCAGCGAACTGATCGCGAATGGCGGCGAGGCTGCGGGCATTGCCCTGCCGATCATAGAAGACGCCGCGATTGGCCCGTGCCGCCTCCGGGAACAGGCTGGCGCCCGCTGCATCGGGGGTGGATGCCATGCTGTTCAGGAACTTCGCCGCGCCGCCCGCGCCGAGGAAGTGGGCGAGATAGAGGTCCACCGCCTGTGCCGGGCGGCCGATGCGCTGCTCCAGATAGGTGCGATTGTCGGCGGCCAGCTCGGCGGCCATGACGGACGCCGTCTCGGGATGGGTGCGCAGATCGAGGATTTGCTGGCGCAGCGCCGGGTCGGCTACAAAATAACGTCCGCTGCCGCTTTTCTGAATCGCGTCGGACGCCCAGCCCATGCCGTATTTGGCGCCATGATCGTTGACGATGGCGAGCCAGCTCTGGTCGATGAACTGGTAAAGTCCCGTTGCGCTCGATGTGCCGGCGCGCGCCGTGGGGTTCATGCTGCTTTCGATGCGCGCCTGCCCCATCAGATAGGCGAAATCGACCCCGGTGCGCCGGCTCGCCGTAGCGATGGCCTGCTGCACCCGTCCGGTTGTGCCGGTCGTATTATTGGTCGTCAGTCCCGAAAAGGCAGACATTGCGGCGTTGAGACCCCTGATTACATCAAGCCTCAAAAAGCAAAAACCGTGCCAATTAAAAAGGACGGCCGGGCCGCCCTGAAAAATCCGTCCTTATGGTCGCGGTGCTCGTAAGGGGCCTCAGCGCGGCCGCCCATAGAGCGGCTGCGGCGCATCGGGATTGGCCTTCGCCAGCGCCATATGCTTCTGCCCCGCCAGATCGCCCAGCAGGCAGGCCAATGTGCGCGAGGCATCCAGTTCCTCGATCAGCGCCTTGATCCGCGCCTTTGCCTCGGGATCGCTGCGCCAGGCGCCCACGCCCTGCACGGCGGCAAGGGCGGCTTGGAACTGTGCCGTCGCCGTCTCGATCTCGGCAAGATCGGCGGCCTGCATGGCCTGGCGTAGCCCGGTGGCCGCGTCGGCAAAGCTGTCAATCAGGAGAAGCGACATATGTTTTCGCCGATCAGTGCTTGGCGGCAGGCAGGTCCAGGTCGAGCATCTTTTCGGCGATCTTTTCGGGATCGACCGGATAGTTGCCGGACGCGATGGCCTGCTTCACGCGGGCGATGCGCTCCATGTCGAGGGGAGCGCCCTGCGCCGCCATGCGTGCCGCGGGGGTGGAAACCGACTGCGCCCCTTCGGACGCCGTCTCGCTGCTGACCTTTGCCGGCGCGCGCGTCTGCCCGCTCTCGCGCAGCCTGGCTGCCTCGACTGCGGCGCTGAGCGCTTGGCCTACCGACTTGATCATCGCATCATCCTTTCTGTCCGACCGCTCTATATACGGACCGGTTCAGAAAAACTTAAATACCCGGCGCACGGACGATTCCCATGCTCTCGACGCGGGCCATCACCGGGGCTGCGCGCGCATCCTGCCGCACGCGGATAATCGCGCCGACAGCGCCGTCCTCATCGGCGATCATTGGGCGGGAGACGGAGAAAGCGTCGCCGCCCGCGACGAGTTGGACCGGATCGCCCTTCTTGATGACCGCTGCGGAGGTCGTCTGAACGGCGGCCTGTGCTTGCCCGGCGGGGGCCAGCGGCACGCGGATGCGCCAGCCGACAGCGGGGCAGGAGACGGTCGCGGCGTTCATCTGCGGCCCTTCGACAAGGGGCGTCGTGGGGCAGGCGGCAAGGCGCAGGCGGCGGTCGATCGGGGCGAGCGGCCCGCCCGGCTCGCCGCGATTGGCGCCCATGCCCATCGCGACAAGACCGTCCAGCCGCTCCAGATTCTCGAACGTTTGCGCCCCGGCGGGCACGGCGAGGCCAGCGGTGATCGCGAATGCGAGCAAGGCCAAAGCGGCGAAAATCGCTCGGGTGGGACGGAGAGACATCTGGGTCATGGCAATCAGGCTCCGGTGCGGCGTGCGCGATACAGACCCCATGAAAAGCAAGGAGCGTGCCAGTCCGTCCTAGTCGGTGGGGTGCGGCCGCTCGGCAAGACGGATCGTCTGCCGGCCCGGCGCATCGCCGTCCGCCTGTTCGGCGAGGCCGGCAATATGGAGACGCGCCTGCGGAACGCCGGCCGCGACGAGCGTCCGCGCGACTGCGCCGAGCCGGGCGGCGGCAAGATCCCACGCATCGAAGCGATACTGCCCTCTGTCCAGCCCGATGGACTGGATCTGGATGGTCCCGCTGGATGCCATGAAGGGTTGCGCAGCGCGCAAAAGCGCGGCCCGGCCGGCCTCGCTGAGCAGCGCTTCGCCCGGTTCAAACAGCGCCTGCGCGTCCAGATCCGCCTGCCGGGGTGCGGCGATGGCGCCGAAGATGGTGCCGATGCCGTTCAGCGCGTTGCGGCGTGTCGCCTGATCGGCCTGGAGCAACACGAAAAAACCCAGCATCAACAGGCAGAGATCGGCGAAGCTGAGCGCCCAGCGCGAGCGATTGACGCGGATCATGCCGCCTCGCGGGCGCTGGCCCGGCGGATCGCTCCGCCTTCGCGCGCGCCGATGGCGATCATCCGCTCGGCCAGTTCCTGCTGCCAGGCCAGTTCGCATTCGGAGAGGCGGGCGAGGCGGTTGGCGATCGGCCCCGCGATCATGTTGGCGAGGATCATGCCATGCAGCGTCGTCATCAGCGCGATGGCCATGGAGGTGCCAATCGCTGCGGGATCATGCATGCCCGCGAACATGCCGATCAGGCCGACGATCGTGCCCGCCATGCCGATGGCCGGCGCCGCATCCGCCATGGCGTTCCAGAAGGCGATGACGCGGGCGTGACGCGCGCGGCGGTCGGCAATGGCTTGGTTCACCCATGCGGAGAAATGCGCTCCGTCACGCGCATTGGCGAAGGTGATGAGCGCCTGCGCGATGAAGGGATGGTCCGTCGCCAGCCGGTCGGTGCGCATAAGGCCATGGAGTTCGGCGACGGCGTCGATGCGGAACAGCAGGGCGCGGGCCTTGTCCCGTTCCTGATCGGGGCGGGCCGTCAGCAGGGGGCGCAAGGCGGCCAGCGCGCCGCGCGCCCCGGCAAATCCGCTCTGGGCGCAGGCGATCAGACTGGCGCCGGCCAGCACGGCCAGAAGCGGCAAGGGCGCGAAAATCTGGACCAGAATGCCGTTCATCGCTCGCTGCCAACCCCGTTGATCCGATCCGACCGGCAATAAGCTGCCGCCGACCGGCAAAACCTTGCCGGCCTTGCCGCCCGCACGCCGAAGAAGCGCGGAAATGCTGATGTTCGCCCCGCCGATACTGCCCGGCAAGGCGATTTGGCACGGTGTTTGCAGATATTCCATGCGGGCATGGGACTGCCTGAACCGGACCCTCTCGTCCGATCAGAACGGCCCGGCCGCAATGGATTTTAGGGAAGGCACGAAAAAATGTCGCTCGAGGACAGTTTGTTCGGCATCCATGGCAAGGCACTGGCGCTGCGCTCGCAGCGGCTGGAGCTGCTCGCCTCCAATATCGCGAACGCCTCGACGCCCGGATATAAAGCGCGCGACATTGATTTCGACAAGGCGCTGGCCGAAGCTTCCCGCCAGCAGGGCAGCGTCTCCAGCGCGCTGGAGAGCGCGATGGGCTACCGCATCCCGCTCCAGCCCAGCAGCGATGGCAACACGGTCGAGATGTCGACCGAGCAGACGCTGTTTGCCGAAAACGCCGTCAAATACCGCACGACGCTCTCCTTCCTCGAAGGGCGGCTCAACACCGTCACGCGCGCGCTGCGGGGAGAATGAGCATGGATAAGCCCATGAACGTCTTTGACATTGCCGGCCGCGCCATGTCGGCGCAGCTCGTCCGGCTGAACGCCACCGCCTCCAACCTGGCCAATGCGGGCACGGTCGCAGGCAGCGAGGGGCAGGCCTATCGCGCCATCCGCCCGGTGTTCCAGACCATGGTCGAAAAGCCCGGCGTCGCGACGGTGAAGGTGGACCGCGTCGTTACCTCCGACATGCAGGCCACCAGGCGGCACGATCCCGGCCATCCTTTGGCGGATGCCAATGGCGACGTGTGGGAAGCCGGCGTCGATAGCAGCGCGGAGCTGGTCGAGATGATCGAGAGCGCCCGCATGTATCAGAACAATGTGCAGGTCATGCAGACCGCAAAATCCCTCCTGCTCGAAACGATAAGGCTCGGCAAATGACCACCACGACAGTCTCCAGCCCATGGACGGTCGACGCGGCGACCTCTTACGCCAACCAGAATCTGGCGCAGGCGACCACCAAGCGGAATGACACCATCCAGATGGATGGCTTCCTGACGCTGCTTACCGCGCAGATGAAGTATCAGGACCCGTTCGAGCCGATGGACAACAGCCAGATGGTTGCGCAGATGGCGCAATTCTCCTCGCTCTCGGCGCAGACCGAAAGCAACGGCCTGCTCGGCAACATTGCGGACTCGCTCTCCGGTTCGCGCATGTCAGACGCCGCGAGCTGGATCGGCCGTTCGATGCTGATCGAGAGCAACATTGCGACGCCGGACCGCACCGGCGCCTATGCTGGCGAATTGACGCTGGGGTCCAACGCCAGCGACGTCGCGATCGATTTCGTCGATGCCAGCGGCAAGACGGTGAGGACCATAGAAATGGGCGCGCAGGCAGAGGGCAACGTGCCCTTCTACTGGGACGGGCTGGACGATGCCGGCAACTTCATCGGCGGCGATGCGCTGCAGGTTCGCGTGCGCGGCGCCACGCCTACCCAGACCGCGACCTGGGCCAGCATCGCCGCGGTTCAATCACCCGCCAGCGGCACCGACGCGAAGCTCATCACCGCACTCGGCAATTTCTCGCCGACCGACGCCCTTCGGCTCGGCTGACCACACCCGTTCAACTGAGGAGTAATCCCCATGTCCTTCTACGTTTCCCTTTCCGGCCTCAAGGCCGCGCAGTCCGAATTGAGCGTCGTCTCGAACAACGTCGCCAACGTCGCGTCGTCGGCCTTCAAGAAGAGCCGCGCCAGCTTCGGCGATATCTTCGCGTCGACCGGCCCGACCGCGACCGGGCAGGGCGTCCGCATGCAGGGCGCGACCCAGCAGTTCACCCAGGGCACGCTGGAGACGACCGACAAGACGCTCGATCTGGCGATCACCGGTGAGGGCTTCTTCACCGTGAAGAGCGCCGGCGTCGATTCCATCGTCAGCTATACGCGCAACGGCGCGTTTGGCGTCGACAAGGATCGCTATGTCGTCGATACGACCGGCTCGCGCCTGCAGGTGTTGCCGACGGACCCGGACGGTGACGGCACCCCGACCAGCACGGACGCCGCCAGCCTGACGGACCTCGTCATCCCGAAGGTCAGCCCGGACGATGCCACGGTGACGCTGGCGAGTATCGCTATTTCGGAAACGGGGCTGGTGTCCGCCACTTTCGCGGACGGCAGCGTCAAGAAGCTGGGCGTGATCGCGATGGCGACCTTCTCCAGCCAGGAAAGTCTCCGCCAGGAAGGCGACGCCCATTGGACGGCGACCAACATGAGCGGCGAGGCCGATTACGGCGCCGGCAACAATGGCGCTTTCGGCGCGGTCCGCTCGGGCACACTGGAGCGCTCGAACGTCGACATCACTGAGGAGCTGGTGGCGCTGATCTCCGCGCAACGCAATTTCCAGGCGAATGCCAAGGCGATCGAGACGGCGTCGTCCATGACGCAAACCGTCGTCAACATGCGCACCTGATCGCTGGCCGTAACGGGGACTGAGAGCTTATGGATCGGCTTGTCGATATTGCGCGGACAGCGATGCGCGGCGCGATGGCGCGGCAGACGGCGATCGCGAACAACCTCGCGAACGCCAACACCGCGGGCTTCCGTGCCGAGATCGTCAACGCATCGGCGCGCTGGGTGGGGGGGCAGACCTTCAACAGCCGCGCCGAAGCCGTCGATCAGGTCATCGCGGCCGATATGAAGAGCGGCGCCGTCACCCAGACCGGCAATCCGCTGGATATCGCGGTGGATGGCGAGGCGCTGATCGCGGTGCAGGCAAATGACGGGTCGGAAGGCTATACGCGGCGCGGCGATCTCAAGCTCAACGAGAGCGGCCTGCTCACCACCGGCGACGGCTTTCCCGTCCTCGGCGGCGGCGGGCCGATCACGCTGCCGCCGGCCGACAGCATCACCATCGCGAAGGATGGCGGCATCTGGATCGTGCCGCAGGGCGGTCAGGTCGATCAGCCCCAGCTTGTCGATTCGATCAAGCTCGCCAATGCCGCGGGGTCCACCATCGCCAAGGGAACGGACAATCTGTTCCGCGAGGTGAATGGCGGCGCGCTGCCGCAGGACCCCTCCGGCAGTGTGACCGCCGGCGCGCTCGAAGGATCGAACGTTAATGCGACCACCGCGCTCGTCCAGATGATCGAGGCGAGCCGCGCGTGGGAAACGCAGATCAAGATGATCGACACGGCCAAGGATATCGACAGCAGCGGCGCCAGCCTCATGCGGCTCGACGGCTGAGCACAAGACATAAGAGGACCAGACCCATGACCACCTCCGCCCTTCATGTCGCGCGCACCGGGCTTGATGCCCAGGACGTCAAGATGCGCGTCATCGCCAACAATCTGGCCAATGTGAACACCGTCGGTTTCAAGCGCGACCGCGCCAATTTCGAGACGCTGGGCTATCAGCAGATCATCGCCGCCGGCAGCCAGGCGGATAGCGAGAACAAGCTTGCCATCGGCCTCAACCTCGGCAGCGGCGTGCAACTGACCGGCACCGAGCGGATCGACACGCAGGGCACGCTCAACACCACGGGCAACACGCTCGATCTCGCCATCGAGGGCAACGGCTTCTTCCAGCTTCAGCGGCCCGATGGGACGATCGCCTATACCCGTGCAGGCAATTTCAAGAGCAATGCGGATGGCGTGATCGTCTCCGCCGATGGCCTGCCGCTGATCCCGCAGATCCAGCTTCCCGAAGGCGTCGGCGCAGTCACCATCGGCAATGACGGCACGGTGTCCGCCACCGTGGCCGGCCAGACGGAGCCGACCCAGCTTGGCCAGATCGAGACGGCGCGCTTCGTCAATCCGGCCGGTCTGCAGGCGGTCGGCGGCAATCTGCTGATCGAGACGGCAGCATCGGGCACGCCGCAGACCGGGGTCGCCGGCCTGGAGGGGCGCGGCACGATCCGGCAGGGATCGCTCGAACAATCCAACGTCAACACGGTGGAGGAACTGGTCGACATGATCGAGACGCAGCGCGCCTATGAGGTCGCCTCGAAGATGATCAAGGCGACCGACGAGATGCTCCAATACGTCAACCAGCAGATTTGATCATGAAGCTCGCTTTCCCGCTCGCCGCGCTCCCTGCTGCCGCTCTCGTCGCCATGCCCGCCTCGGCCGGCCTGTTCGGCAAGAAGAAGGACCCGCTCGCCGATCCGGCCTATCAGGTCACTTATGCCGATTCCGCGCTGGCCCGTTCGGAACCGGCCAATGGCGCGATCTTCCAGTCGGCGTCCGGTTTTTCGGCGCTGACCAGCGGCGCGCGCGCGGCCAGCGTGGGTGACATCATCACCATTCTGCTGGTCGAGCGCACCCAGGCCAGCAAGAGCACCAGCGCCAATACGGATCGCACCGGCAGCATCGGCCTGACGCCGCCCTCCACCGGGCCGTTCAGCAAGCTGTTCAGCGCCAGCGACGTGGGCGCGAGCGGCAGCCAGGGCTTCAAGGGCAAGGGCGACGCGGCCCAGTCGAACGCGCTCTCCGGCGAGATCACGGTCACGGTCGCCAAGGTGCTCGGCAATGGCGCCATGCTGGTACGGGGGCAGAAGCAGCTCACGCTCAATCGCGGCGACGAATATGTGCAGATTTCCGGCATTGTCCGCCCCGCCGATGTCGGCCCGGACAACCGCGTGCTTTCCACTCGCGTGGCCGATGCCCGCATCACCTATACCGGCAAGGGCGAGATCGCCCGCGCGAGCCGGCAGGGCTGGCTCTCGCGCTTCTTCTCGCAGATCAGCCCCTTCTGACGGAGCCTGTCGTCCCATGATGTCTCTTAAGTTTTCGATGCTGGGCCGGGCGTGGATGGTTGCGCTCGCGGTGCTGGCCGGCGTCCAGATCGCCGCGACACCGGCGCAGGCGGAACGGATCAAGGATCTCGGCGCGTTCGAGGGGCTGCGCAGCAACCAGCTGATCGGTTACGGCATCGTCGTCGGCCTCGCCGGCACGGGCGACGACAGCCTCGATTATGCCACGCAGGGCATGAAGGGCGTCATCTCGCGCTTCGGCCTCACCCTGCCGCCCGGCGTCAACCCGGCGCTCAAGAATGCCGCCGCCGTGCTGGTCACGGCCGATCTGCCGGCTTTCGCCAAGCCGGGCCAGCGGCTCGACGTGACCGTTTCGGCGCTCGGCAAGGCCAAGTCGCTGCGCGGCGGCACGCTGGTGCTGACGCCGCTGCGCGGTGCCGATGGTGAGATTTACGCCATGTCGCAGGGCAATCTGGCGGTGGGCGGCCTCGGCGTTTCCGGCGCCGATGGCTCGCAGCTTTCGGTCAATGTGCCGTCCGCCGGCCGTATCCCGAGTGGGGCCACGGTCGAGCGCGCCGTCGATACCGGCTTTGAGAGCAGCCCGGCGCTGACCTTCAATCTCGCAGAATCGGACCTCACCACTGCATTGCGCGTGGCGGATGCGATCAACCTCGCCTTCAGCGATGAGCGGGCCAAGGCGCTGGACGGTGTTTCCATCGCGATCAACGCGCCGCCCGGTGCGGAGAGCCGCATCATGATGATGGGCCTCATCGAGAATATCCAAGTGAAGCCGGCCGATCCGCCCGCCCGCGTCATCGTCAATGCGCGTAGCGGCACGGTGGTCATCAACGGCATGGTGCGGATCACGCCGGCCGCCGTCAGCCACGGCAAGTTGACCGTCACGGTCCAGGAATCGCCGCGCATCGTGCAGCCCGCGCCCTTCTCCAAGGGGCAGACAGCCGTCGAACCTTCCAGCGCCATCGAGGCGCGGGAAGAGAAGAATCCGATGTTTCTTTTTAAAGGTGGGGCGTCTCTGGCCGATATTGTGAAGGCGGTGAATGCTGTGGGCGCATCCCCGTCCGATCTCGTCGAGATACTGGAAGCGCTCAAGCAGGCCGGCGCGATGAAGGCGGAGCTGGAGATCATATGACGCAACTGGCGGCTATCGGAGCCAGTGGGGGCATCGCCGCACAGCCCCCGCAGGGCGCGGAGGAGCGGGCCGAGATGGCGCGCGCCGCCAAGGCGTTCGAGGCGATCTTCGTGCGCCAGCTCATCGGCACGATGCGGCAGGCGAGCCTCGGTGACGAGCTGACCGGCAGCAGCGCCGTCGACCAGTTCCGCGAACTGTCGGACGCGCGCATGGCCGATAGCCTGACAGACAAGGGCGGCCTCGGCATTGCCGAGTTGATCCTTCAGCAGCTGGAGAAAAGCCGGTGACGGTCTCCGACCTTTTCGGCATCGGCGCCTCGGGCGCGCGCGCCTATCAGGCCGCGATGAGCGTGATCGCCAACAATATCGCCAGCGCCGATACGCCCGGCTACAGCCGCCGCACGCTGGCGCTCCAGGAATCGCCCTCGGGCGCGGGCACGACGATCTGGTATCGCTCGGGCATCGCCTATGGCGGCGTGGATATCGACAGGATCGTGCGCGCCAGCGACCCCTATCTGGACGCCGCGGCGCGCGAGACCAGCAATATCCTCGGCAGCGCCGATCAGCGGGCGCGCTGGATGAGCGACATCCAGACCGCGCTCAACGATGGCACGCTGGGCGTTGGGCAGCGCATGACGGCGATGTTCGCGGCGGTCGAGCGGCTCGCCGCCAATCCCACGGATACGACATTGCGCGCGGACGTGCTGTTCTCATTCGAGCAGATCAACACGGCGTTCAAGCAGAGCCGGAATGATCTGGTCACGGTGCGCGACGGTATCGGCGCTGCTGCGACCACCGAGGTCGCCGCCCTGAACGGAGCGCTGGAGCAGCTTGCCGCCGCCAATGAGGGCCTGCGGCGTTCCGCTCCGGAAACCGCCGCGCATATCGCCTTGCTGGATTCGCGCGATCAGGCGCTGGGCGAGATTGCCAAGCGACTGAACGTGACAATCGATTTTGGCGAGAATGACGTTGCCAACGTCAGTTACGGAGCGACGGCGCTGGTCGACAATATCGTCGCCAACCCGGTCGCCGTGAGCCAGGATGCGGATGGGTTGCTACAGTTCACCGTGGATGGCGCCGCAATTGCGGACCCGGCTGGCGGCACGATCGGCGGCCTCGTCAAGAGCGCGCAGGTCACGAAAGACCGCATCGATTCGGTTGACGCCCTCGCCACGCAATATGTGACGGAGATCAACAACTGGCATAAGGCCGGGCAGACGGCGAGCGGCGCGCCCGGCACGGATATGCTGGCGATGGGCGCGGACGCCAGCTCGCTGCAGGTGTTGATTACCGACCCCGCCCAGATCGCCGGGGCCTCCACCAGCGGCGTCAGCAACGGCAATCTGCTGGCGATCAGCGCCCTGCGCAGCACCGGTTCCTTCGAGGATAAATGGGTTGCGCTGGTGGCGATGCACGGCAACCAGGTCAGCGCCACGCTGGCCGAGCAATCGGCGGCATCCAGCCGCGATACCATGGCCCAGCAGGCGCGCGCGGATGTGAGCGGCGTCAATCTGGACCGGGAAGCGGCGGACCTCCTGCGTTTCCAGCAGGCCTATCAGGCGTCGGCGCGGGTCATCCAGGTCGCCAAGGAAGTCATGCAAACCCTCTTCTCGGTCTTCTGACCGCAGCGCGAGTAAGCCAAAAATGGTTTTCATCACCACCCAGTCCCTGAATGCGGAGATTCTGCGCCAGCAGACCATGGCGCGAGAGATCGCCACCGAGCAGGCCAAGATTTCGACAGGGCATACGCTCAGCCAGTCCTCGGACAATCCACAGGATTGGGTGCAGATTTCGCTGGTCGGCCGCCAGCAGGCGATCAACACGGCCTGGCAGAGCAATCTGCAATTCGCGGATTCGCGCGCGGCGCAGGCGACGACCAATCTGAACCAGATTAACGACCTGATGACCCATGTCACCGAATTGCTGGTCACCGCAGCGGGGACGGGGGACGGCTCCCCCGGCCGTGAAGCGGTCGCCAAGGAGCTGGAAGGCATTCGCACGACGATCAACGATCTGATCAATCAGACGGACTATCAGGGGCGGCCCGTTTTCGACGATCTCAACACGGTCAATATCCCGGTCGGCGCCGGTCTGGCGATTGAGGCGGCGCCGACGCGGCAGAGCATCACGGACAATATCGTCGGCTCGCGCTCCCTGGATGATATTCTGGCCGGCGCCATCGCCGCCATCCAGTCGGGCGATGAGACGGCGCGCGGCGATGCGCTCAACGATGCGCGCACGGCGCTCGATCATGTGATCGTGGCGCAATCGTTGCAGGGTGTCCGGGCGCAGCGGATCGAGAATATCGGCGCCCGGCTGGAGGATAGCCAACTGGCGCTGACCGAGCGGCGCTCGACCCTGGAGGATACCGATCTCACCGAGGTGGTGACCAAATTGCAGAGCAAGCTGGCGACGCTGGAAGCCGCGCAGATCGCGTTCGCGCGGATCAGCAAGCAGTCCTTGTTCGATCTGTTCTAGCCTTTGATTTTTCGACTCAGGCCGGTGGGGGCACCGACTGGAACGGGCGTGCGGCACGAGCCGCGCGCCCGTTTTCGTGGAGCCATCGCCATGCCCCGCGGCACGGCTTTTAAGCGGTCGATAACCTTGGCGTTAAACCCTGTTTCAGCAGAGCCGTTCTAGAGCTTGTCGGGACGACCAGTCCGTCCGGGCCAGGTTGCTGCTGATAGAAGGGCGCAGGGGACAGAATGTTCGCAGGTATCGGTCTTGTCGTTTTGCTGGTGATGGTTTTCGGGGGCTTCGTGTTCACCGGCGGAGATATCGGGCCGGTCATGCATGCGCTGCCCCATGAGATGCTCATCATCGGCGGCGCGGCGGTAGGCGCGCTCATCATCGGCAATAGCGGTGCCGACCTCAAGGCGCTGCTGGGCGGGCTGATGAAGGTGTTCAAGGGGCCGGCCTACAAGAAGCAGGATTATCTCGACTGCATCTTCCTGGTCAGCAAGTTGATGAAGACCCTCCGCGTCGAAGGGCCAGTCGCGCTCGAACCGCATATCGAGGACCCGAAATCCTCCGCGATCTTCGCCGAATATCCCCGCCTGATGGGGGATTCGACGCTGGTCCACCTGATCTGCGACACGTTGCGGCTGGTCGTCGTCTCCTCCGGCACGCTCGATCCGCACGCGGTGGAGGATGTGATGGATAACAGCCTCAAGACCCATCATCATGAGGCGATCCGGCCGGCCAATAATCTCCAGACGCTCGCGGATGCCTTGCCGGCCCTGGGCATCGTCGCCGCGGTGCTCGGCGTGGTCAAAACCATGGGGTCGATCGACAAACCGCCGGAAATTCTCGGCGCCATGATCGGCTCGGCCTTGGTCGGCACCTTCCTCGGCGTGCTGCTGGCTTATGGTGTGGTGGGGCCGTTCGCCAATCGCTGCCGCCAGGTCATCGAGGCGGATGCCTCCATCTATCAGGTGGTGAAGCAGATCATCATCGCCTCGCTCCACGGCCATCCGCAGCCACTGGTCATCGAGGCGGCGCGCTCCAATCTCAACCACGTCAACCAGCCCGCCTTCGCTGAAGTGTTCGACGGTATGCGCGGCCGCTGAGCGGGGAGAGGACGATCATGGCACAGCCCCCTAAGAAGCGCGCGAACGAGCCGGAGTTGCGGCCGATCATCGTCAAGAAGGTGATTGCCGACGATCATGGCGGTGCGCATGGCGGCGCATGGAAGGTCGCCTATGCCGATTTTGTCACGGCGATGATGGCGTTCTTCCTGCTCATGTGGCTGCTGGGCGCGACCACGGAGAAGCAGCGCAAGGGGCTGGCGGATTATTTCACCCCCACGCTGGTCCAGATGAAGATGGACAGCGCCGGCTCAAGCGGCCTGTTCGGCGGCGACAGCTTCACCGCCAAGGATAATTATCCGACGACAGGCGGGCAGGGCAATCTCGCCATCACCATCCCCAAGGACGCGACCGGCGTGCGCGATATTGGCGGGGATCAGTTCAAGAACCGCGACCGTCAGCAGTTCGAGCAGCTCAAGCGCGTGCTGGAGGAGCGGCTGGCCGCCAATCCGGCGCTGCGCCGCCTGCGCAAGCAGGTGAAGTTCACCGAGACGCGCGAGGGCCTGCGGATCGACCTGATCGACGAAGCGGATTTCGCGATGTTCGCCATGGGCACGGACCGTCTGTTCCCCGAGGCGCGCGAATTGCTCGTACAGGTGGCGCAGGTGATTGCCGGCGTGCCCAATGACGTCATCGTGCGCGGCCATACCGATAGCCTGCCTTATGCCGCCGGGCGCAGCATGAACAACTGGCTGCTCTCTTCCACCCGCGCCGAAGCGACCCGTGCGGTGCTCGCGCAAAGCGGCATCGGTAGCGGCCGCTTCCTGCGGATCGAAGGGGTGGCGGATCGCGAGCCGTTCGTGCCCGATGATCGCTACGATCCGCGCAATCGCCGCATGTCGGTGATCCTCGCGTGGAGCAAGGGGCCGTCCGAAGCACCGGCCGGGCCGGTGCAAAGCGCCGATGCGCGCGCGAACAGCCGCGCCGCCATGCGCGATGATCGGCTGGCCATGGCGCGAACCGAAGTGAAGAAGCTGGATCTCGGCCGCACCGCCTTGCCAGCGGACGCCACGGTCATCAACGGGGAGAGCGTTCCCAAGAGCGCGGGCGCGATCCCGCCCGGCATGAGTGCCGCCACGGTGCGCCGCAAGAGCCATGCGGAGGAAGACTGACCCGTCCGTGCCGATGGGAAGGAAGAATGTTCCCGCGCAGGCAGGAGCGCAGAGCGGTGAGGGGCTGCTCCTACATCCCCCCTCTGCCTGCGCTGGAGCGCAGCATGGCAATCCGTCCTAAACCGCGAGCGGCAGGCTGAGTTCGGCGAGCAAGCCCCCTTCAGGCCGGTTGGAGAGGCGCAGATGCCCTCCTTCGGCCGATGCAATGGCGCGCACGATGGCCAGCCCGAGGCCGGTGCCGCCAGTATCCCGGCTGCGGGATTGCTCCATGCGGGTGAAGGGGTTGAGCATTTCCTCGATGCGGTCCTCGGGAATGCCGGGGCCGGGGTCGCTCACCGCCAAGATGGCCCGTTCCTTCCCGACGCGTAGCGACACCTCGGCGCGGCCGCCATATTTGACCGCATTCTCGATCAGGTTGGTGAGCGCCCGCCGGATCGCGCGCGGATGCACGATGACGATGGTGCGGGGCATGTCGGCGCGAACAACCGGCGCGCCGGTGTCCTCGAAATCATCGAGCGCCGCATCGGCGAGCGCGGCCAGATCGACTCGCTGCGGCGGCTCCCTGTCGCGTCCGGCGCGTGCGAGGGAGAGGATATCGTCCAGCATTTTGCGCATATCGTCGATGGTGGCGATCATGCGCTCGCGGTCCGGCCCGTCAGTCACCGTCTCGACCCGCACGCGCAGCGCGGTGAGCGGCGTGCGCAAATCATGGCCGATGGCGCCGAGCATGTGATCCTTCTCCTCCAGCATCGAGCGGATACGGTCCTGCATGGCGTTGAACGAGGCGGCGAGGCGGCGGACGTCGTCCGGCCCCACCACGGGCACGGGCGCCGCGCCTTCCGGCGTGCCCACGCGCGCCGTCGCGGAGGTGAGGGCGCGCAGGGGGGCCGCAAGCCGGCGCGTGAACCAGACGAGCGGGATCAGCACGAAGCCGAAGAGGAACATCGTCTGCACGATGAGCCGTTGCAGGATCGGCTGCGCGACCGGGGCCGAGCGCGTGTAGGTCGTGACCCAGCGGTCCGCCTGGAGCTTGACGCTGAGCTGCACGTCGATGCGCCGCGTGCGGCTGGTTTTCGATCCGGTGCCGGTCAGGACCCGGGCGAGGGGCGGCTTGGGCGCCGGTTCATTGATGGCGGCGCGCACCTCCAATGGCCGGATGCCCGCGCCTGCGAACAGTTCGGCGGCGCGCGCGGCGATCTCCGGCGAATCCTGCCCCACCCGCGCGGGCGCCCGATCCGTGAGCTGAAGCGTTTGCGCCGCGCGGATGCGTTGCCAGGAGAGTGGTCGGTCGCGTTGATCGAGCGCCTCCAGGATGCGGATGACGCCGGGCGCGGCGGCAATCGTCACCCACTGGTTTCGCAAGCCGATATAATAAAGCGAGAAGGCGATGAGTTGCAGCACGAAGAGCGAGGCCGCGACGACGAGGATGGTCTGCCCCGCCAATGTGCGCGGGCGCAGCCATGCCGTGAGAGCGCCGACGCGCAGGCTCATTCGCGCACCACGTCCGCGGCGAACATATAGCCGCCGCCCCAGACGGTCTTGATGAGATCGGGCGAGCGGGCGTCATCCTCCAGCTTGCGGCGCAGCCGGCTGATCTGGTTGTCGATCGAGCGATCGAAGGCATGGGCCTCCCGCCCCTGGGTCAGATCGAGCAGCTGGTCGCGGCTGAGCACCTGGCGGGGGTGGGTCACGAAGGCATGGAGCAGCCGGAAATCCGCGGTGCTGAGCGGGATGCCGACATCGTCCGCGCCGGTCAGCGTCCAGTCGTCCGCGCGCAGGGTCCAGCCGTTGAAGCGATAGAGGGCGCTGGCCGCCTGCGTCTCACGCGGGGAGGCGGCCGCGCCACCCGCCCGGCGGAGAATCGTCTTGATCCGCGCGACCAGTTCGCGGGGCGAGAAGGGTTTGAGCACATAGTCGTCGGCGCCCATCTCCAGCCCGACGATCCGGTCCGTCTCCTCGGTTCGCGCGGTGAGCAGGATGACGGGCAGTTCGCCGCTTTCGCGGATCGAGCGGCACAGGCTCAGCCCGTCCTCGCCCGGCATCATCACGTCGAGGATGACCAGTTCGATGGCGCCGCCCGCGAGCAATTTGCGCGCATCGGCCGCATTGGCCGCTTCCGACACGCGGAAGCCGGCGCGCTGGAGATATTGGCCGAGCGGTTCGCGGATCGCCGCTTCATCATCGACGAGGAGGAGATGGGGCCGGGCGGACATGGATTAGGCGTTCCTCTCGGGCAATCGGGCGGCGTCCTGCTCCGGTTAAGCCATCGCGCCGGTCTTGCAAACAGGATGATGCGGCAACAGGGTAGCCGGCCGGCGAGTTGTGGGGCCTCGCCGACCGACCATAAGATGCCCCATGACCCGAGGGGAGAGGTCAGGGAGGGGGCATCGCTGAAACCCGATCATAAGCGCCATCTGTCGCGCGAGTTTGTCGGCGAGGGCCGAAATTGTATCAACATGTCGCGCTGCGCCGCCAATGCGCGCGGGCCGGCAAAGGCATTGACCGAAAGGCGCACCCTGTGGCAAGCGCGGCGCCCAGGCTCGATAAGCGGGTATAGCTCAATGGTAGAGCACTAGCCTTCCAAGCTTGTGATGCGGGTTCGATCCCCGCTACCCGCTCCAGCCTTTTCCGCCATTTTGCGTTTCGATGCCGGATTGTTTCGTTCAACGGCAAGCGAAATCATGACGGTCGCACTGGCGCCATTGGTGCTGCGAATCCTGCTCACGCGGGCGGGCGGCCATTCCGTGATCCACGGCGGCATTTTCTCATCCGGTCAGCGGCCTTCAATTTCCCGAAAATTGCACTCCGGTGCCGCTTCCGCTATCAGGCCGGGCAAGCCCCGGCGTCCGCTGATCCTTGCCGATTCGCGTCGCCGGGGCCTTGATTTTTCGTTGTTACCCTAATGAGTAGGCACCGCACTATGTCCCGTCGCCGCCAAATCTATGAAGGCAAGGCGAAGATCCTCTATGAAGGACCCGAGCCGGGCACGCTCATCCAATATTTCAAGGATGATGCGACTGCGTTCAACGCGCAGAAGAAGGGCACGATTTCGGGCAAGGGTGTGCTCAACAACCGGATTTCCGAGCATATTTTCACCCTGCTCGGCCACATCGGGGTGCCGACCCACTTCATCAAGCGGCTGAACATGCGCGAGCAGCTCATTCGCCAGGTGGAGATCGTGCCGCTGGAGGTGATCGTCCGCAACGTCGCGGCCGGTGGCCTGTCCAAGCGCATGGGGATTGACGAGGGCACGCAACTGCCGCGCACGCTCATCGAATATACCTACAAGGACGATGCCCTCGGCGATCCGATGGTGAGCGAGGAGCATATCGCCTGCTTCGGCTGGGCGAGCCAGGAGGAGATGCACGACATCGCCGACATGGCGATCCGCGTGAACGATTTCATGAGCGGCCTGTTCGCCGCCATCGGCATCCGCCTCATCGACTTCAAGCTGGAGTTCGGCCGCATCTGGGATGGCGATTTCGCGCGGATCATCCTCGCCGATGAGATCAGCCCGGATAATTGCCGGCTGTGGGACATGGCGACCAACGAGAAGCTCGACAAGGATCGCTTCCGGCGTGACCTGGGCGGCGAGGTCGAGGCTTATCAGGAGGTCGCGCGCCGGCTGGGGCTGCTGCCCGAGGGCACGGAGACGGATGTGCTCGATCTGGAGAGCCACCGCAAAAAGCGCGGCAAGTAGGGCCGGATCGTCGGGGCGCGTCCGCCGCGCCCCGAATCCCCTGCCTTGGGGATGGGTCTCTGTCCTACAGGGCACGGGCTGTGTCATGGCCGACAGCGACACGGCTCTTTCTCAACCGACAGGCTGATCGGTTTTCTCACTCACCGGATGCGCTTTTTTCTGCTCTGGGAGGAGAACCTTCAGAACCTTCGCAAGAATATTACGCAGTTTTGATCGACGCGCTCGATCAGCCGGCCGGCAGGCGCAGGCGCACCAACGTGCCGCCCATATCCTCGCTCTCGCCGAGCGTCACCGAGCCGCCGTAGATTTCCGCGACATCGCGCACGATGGCGAGGCCCAGCCCGGTGCCGGGCTTGCCGGAATCGAGCCGCACGCCGCGATCGAAGATGCGCTCCCGGTCGGCCTCGGCAATGCCGGCGCCGTCATCCTCGATGAGCAGGTCGATCCAGCGGCCTTCCTCCTGCACGGTGACGAACACGCTGCCACCGCCATATTTGGCGGCATTCTCGACAAGGTTGCCGAGCAGCTCGTCCAGGTCCTGCCGCTCCACCCGCACCACGGCGCGATGGGAGCCGGCGCGGTCGACGCGCACTTCGGGGTAGAGCCGCTCCACCGCGCGCTCCACCGCCTCAAGGCTGGGCCAGACGGGCGTGCGGCTCTGCGCGGCGCCGCGCCGTCCAAGAGCGCGGGCGCGGGCGAGGTGATGGTCGATCTGCCGGCGCATCGTGGCCGTCTCGCGGATCACCGTCGGGGCGAGGTCCGGTGCATCGGCGGTCGCGGCATTCATGACCACGGTGAGCGGGGTCTTGAGCGCATGGGCGAGATTGCCGGCGTGGCGCCGCGCTTCCTCCGCCTGCTGCTCGTTATGGGCGAGCAGGGCGTTCAGTTCCTCGACCAGCGGCAGCACTTCGCGCGGCAGGGGTTCGGTGATGCGGGATTTTTCGCCGGCTCGCATGCGGGCGATCTCCAGCCGGATGCGGCGCAGTGGCCGCAGCCCGAAGAAGACTTGCAGCGCGGCAAGCAGGATGAGACCGATGCCGAGCGCGAGGAAGCTGTAGATCAGCGTCGTGCGCAGGCTGTGAATCTGCGCGTCCAGTCCTTCGCGCGCCTGCGCGACGATGAAGATCCAGCGCGTGTCGCTACCGGGCAGGATGACGGTGCGGGCCATGGTCCGCAGCGGTTCGTCGGCAAACTGGCTGGTATCGATGCCCTGGCCGGGGTGCGTGCGCATCTGCGGCGTGATCTCGATGGCGCGGTCCCACAGGGAGCGCGAACGCCAGTCCTCATGGCCGTCGCCGCTGATCTGGTAATAGAGGCCGCTCGCCGGTTCGAGGAAGCGCTGGTCGGCCAGTGGCCGGTTGAACAGCACTTCGCCTTCCGGCCCGACTTCCGCCGAGGAGATCATGGCGGTGAGCACATAGGCCAGGCCGTCGTCGAAATTGCGCGTGACGGCGCTGGTCAGCACCTGATCCAGCGCCAGCCCGCCGCCGAGCAGCAGTACGCCGATCCAAAGCGCGGAAATGCCGATGATGCGCCGGCTCAGCGATCCCGTGCTGCGGCTGGACGGCAGCGCCGGTGGCGCCGCGCTCTCCGCCGCCGGCTCAGCCAGCGCTATCGTCCAGGCTGTAGCCCAGCCCCCGGATCGTCGAGATCACGTCCGCGCCCAGCTTCTTGCGAATCCGGGTTACAAACACCTCGATCGTATTGGAATCGCGGTCGAAATCCTGGTCGTAAATATGCTCGATCAGCTCGGTGCGGCTCACCACCTTGCCCTTGTGGTGCATGAGGTAGGAGAGCAGCTTATATTCCTGCGCGGTGAGCTTCACCGGCTCACCCCCCAGCGTGACCTTGCCCGAGCGCGTATCCAGCCGGACGTCGCCGGCAATCAGTTCGCTCGACGCGTTGCCGGAAGAGCGGCGGATCAGCGCGCGCAGGCGAGCGATCAGTTCCTCGCTCTGGAATGGCTTGGCGAGATAATCGTCCGCGCCGGCATCCAGCCCCGCCACCTTGTCCGACCAGCTGTCGCGCGCGGTCAGCACCAGCACCGGCATGCCAAGCCCTTCCTTGCGCCAGCGGTCGAGCACGGTCAGCCCGTCGACTTCGGGAAGGCCAAGGTCGAGCACGATGGCATCATAGCTCTCGGTCGAGCCGAGGAAATGCCCATCCTCGCCATTCGTGGCGAGATCGACGGCATAGCCCGCGCCTTCGAGCGTGGACTTGAGCTGTTTGCCCAGGGTCGGCTCATCCTCGACGATCAGCAGGCGCATGGTTTTCCTTTCCGTTTCTTCGGATTTGCAGGCGCGCCGTCAGCGCGTTCGGGCGATGATATTGCCGGTCTTGCCGTCCACATCAACCCACAGCACCTTGCCGTCCTCGCGCAGGAACTGCATGCGGTAAACGCCCTCGCGCGGGGATGGGGCAACGCCGACATAGGTGGCGCGCCCCATCTGGGATTCGACACGGCGCTTGATGATCGAGAAGGGCATGACGTTCCCGTCCAGCATCTGCCGGCGGGCGGTCTTCTGCTCCTCGCCGCGCGAGAAACGCTGCGCATCGACCGATTGGACCGTGCCGGCGAGCATGAAGAGGCCGCTCAGGGCGAGGAGGGCGGAACGCGATGTCATGGCGCCCCTATGCCCACCAGCCATTGAACAAGTGCTGAATATGCCACGTCAAAGACGATCATCGCTCGAGCATATATTGGACATTCAGCGAAATCGAGGTCGAGATTTCACCCGGCTCGATCTTGGTCTGCGGCGCTGCTTCGGCAGCCATGGCGCGCGCACTGAACATGGGCATGGGCGGCCGGGAGGCGCCGCCTTCGGAGACCGCGATCAGCCGGGCGCTGCGGTAGCCGGTCGCCTGCGCGTAAAGATTGGCGCGGTCCTGCGCGGTCTTGAGCGCCTTGGTGCGCGCCTGATCGAGCAGCTTGTCCGGCTCCGCAATGCCGAATGCCGGCCCGTTGACGTTGGTGGCGCCGGCGGCCACCATGGCATCGACCAGTTCGCCGGCCTTGTCGAGCTGGTGCACCTTGACGCTCAGCTGGTTGCTGGCCTCATAGCCCAGAAAACGGGGGCCCTCTCCATCCTTCCGGTTGGAATAATCATATTGCGGGTTGAGGTTGAGGCCGCTGGTCTGGATATCCTTGCGCGCAATGCCGCCTTTGACCAGCGCGGCGACCAGCCTGTCCATCTGTGTGGCATTCTGCGCGATGGCCTCCTTTGCAGTCGGTGCGCGGGTCTGCACGCCGGTGTTGATCGTCGCCATGTCCGGCGCGCTTTCGATGGATTCGGTAATGCTGAGCGAGAGCAAGGGGCCGGTCGCGGGCACCATCGGCGTAGCGGTTTGCTGCTGGGCGGTGGCCATGGCGGGCGCCATCAGCGCGGCCGAAGCAGCGAGCAGGAGGAGCGAACGAGCCATATGAAGATCCTTCCAAAGTGGGTCATGGTGGCCTCTTGCGGGAAGCAGGCTGAACGGGCGCTGACATGATTGTCACGTTCGAGCCTTGCTCCGGTCGTCAGCATCTGTTTTAGCGCGGCACCATGGCAGCGCCACTTCTTTCCTATGAAAATCTCGGTCTCATTCAGGGGGCCGGCTGGTTGTTCCGCGGGCTTGACCTGCATATCGGCGCGCGTGACCGGCTCGCGCTGATCGGCCGCAATGGCGCGGGCAAGACGACATTGCTGAAGCTAATCGCAGGCCAGGTCGATCCCGATGAGGGCAAGCGCTCGATCGTGCCCGGCACCCATGTGGTGACGCTGGAACAGGATCCGGACGTGAGCGGCTTCGCCACCTTGCGCGATTTCGCCACGAGCGGGGCAGGCGCGCCGGCGACGCATGAGGTCGAAGCGATCGCCGATCAGCTCGGTATTGATCTTGCGCGCGAGGCGGCAACGGCGAGTGGCGGCGAGCGCCGCCGTGCTGCCATCTGCCGGGCGCTGGCGAGTGAGCCGGACATCTTGCTGCTCGATGAGCCGACCAATCATCTCGACATCGCCGCGATCACCTGGCTTGAGGACTGGCTCGGGCGCTACAACGGCGCATTCGTGGTCATCAGCCATGACAGGACGTTCCTGACGCGTCTCACCCGTTCGACCCTCTGGCTGGATCGCGGCAATCTGCGCCGTAACGAGGTCGGCTTTGGTGGGTTCGAGGCATGGATGGAAAAAGTCTATGCCGAGGAGGCGCGGGCCGCCGACAAGCTGGACGCCAAGCTCAAGATCGAGGCGCATTGGCTGGAGCGCGGGGTCACGGCGCGGCGCAAGCGTAATCAGGGGCGCCTCGCCAAGCTGCATGAGATGCGCGCCCAGCGGGCCGCCATGATTGGTCCGCAAGGCGCGGCCAAGCTGGCGGTGGCGAGCGACGACAGCAAGACCAAGAGCGTCATCGTTGCCGAGCATGTGACCAAAAGCTTCGGTGATCGCGCGATCATCAAGGACTTTTCGCTGCGTATCCAGCGCGGCGACCGCATCGGCATTGTCGGCGGGAACGGCGCGGGCAAGACGACGCTGCTCAAACTTCTGACCGGGGAGATCGCACCGGATAATGGCACTGTGACCCGCGCCAGGACGTTGGACGGCATCGTCATCGATCAGCAGCGCAGCCTGATGGCGCCGGAGAAGCGCGTGCGTGACGTTTTGGCGGAAGGCGGCGATTGGATCGAGGTGCGTGGGGTCAAGAAGCATGTCCACGGCTATCTCAAGGAGTTTCTGTTCGACCCGAGCCTGGCTGAAGCGCGGATCGGTACGCTCTCGGGCGGCGAGCGTTCACGGTTGCTGCTGGCGCGCGAGTTCGCCCGCGAATCCAACCTGCTGGTGCTGGACGAGCCGACCAACGATCTCGACCTCGAGACGCTCGATCTGCTGCAAGAGGTGATCGCCGATTATGAGGGCACCGTGCTCATCGTCAGCCATGATCGCGATTTTCTCGACCGCACGGTGACGGTGACGCTGGGGCTGGACGGTTCCGGCCGGATTGACGTCATTGCCGGCGGCTATGCCGACTGGGAAGCCAAGCGCCGACCAGCCAACGCGACCCGAAAAGCGGCGCCCAAGGCGGATGTTTCCTCAGTGCCGCCACCGCCGCCAAAAGCGGCCAAGCTCAGCTATAAGGACCAGCGCGACTATGATCTGCTGCCCGAGCGGATCGCGCAGATCGAAGCAGCCATCGCCCGCGACGAGGCGGGGCTGGCCGATCCTGATTTATATAGCAGGGACCCCAAGCGCTTCGCCGCATTGACCGCTGCGATCGAGAAGGCGCGTGGGGAGAAGGATGCAGCGGAGGAGCGCTGGTTGCACCTTGCTGAAATCGTGGAAGGCCTGGGCGGCTAAGGCTGAGGTCGATCAGAATGAGATGCGCTCATTCCGTCCATGCGTTACTTGCCGCCTCCGTGCACCATGTCGACACCTCTCCACTCATTGCTGTTCGTTGCGTTGCAGCACGGCGCTGAGATGGTCCGGATGCAGTGGACAGGCCTGGAGGCAGTGGCCCTCAGATAGCTGAGAATGCTATCGGAAGCCGGACCCCGCCAACAGTCGAACTGCCGATAATTGGCATATTCGAAGCGCTGCCGATGCGCGCCGCGGTCTGATGACGATATTCCTCAGCGGATCGGCGAATCCGGGGCGAGGCGCATGTCGAGATAATTGTCGACGCTCATCATCAGCTGATCAAGCTCATGCTCGTAGAAGTGATTGGCGTTGCGGATCTCGTCATGGTGGATGGTGATGCCCTTCTGGGTGCGCAGCTTGTCCACCAGCTTCTGCACGGAAGGCGCCGAAACCACCTCGTCGTTAATGCCCTGCACGATGATGCCGGAGGCGGGGCAGGGAGCGAGGAACGAGAAATCATACATGTTCGCGGGCGGCGAGACCGAGATGAAGCCACGCACTTCTGGCCTGCGCATGAGCAGTTGCATGGCAATCCAGGCGCCGAAGGAGAAGCCGGCGATCCAGGTCGTCTGCGCTTCCTGGTGAAAGCTCTGCACCCAGTCGAGCGCGGCAGCGGCGTCCGACAGCTCGCCAATGCCGTTGTCGAACGTGCCCTGGCTGCGGCCGACGCCCCGGAAATTGAAGCGGAGCGTGGCGAACCCCCGGCGCACGAAGGTTTTGTAGAGCGCCTGGGTGATGCGGTCGTTCATCGTGCCGCCGCCTTGGGGATGCGGATGCAGGATCAGCGCGACGGGTGCGCGCGGACGGGGCGGGGGGCTGAAACGACCTTCGAGACGGCCCTCGGGGCCAGGAAAAATGACGTCGGGCATGGCACCTGGATCTGACTGGACTGCGCGGCCCGCAAGATGGCTGCCGCTGACGGAGTGGGCGCTTATATAGAAAGGCGACGCAGTTTCGCAATCTTCTTGGGCGGTCACGCGCGTGCAGCCATCGGAGCGTGCCCACCGGCCCTTGCGAATGAAGGCGAATTGTCCGATGCGGGGCCGACAGGATGAAACGCCGCATCTATCTGGACCATGCCGCGACCACGCCGTTGCTCGAAGCTGCGCGCCTGGCGATGCTGGAGGGGTTCGCCGCCTGGGCCAACCCGTCTTCCCCGCACGCTACCGGCCGCGAGGCGCGGGCGCTGCTGGAGGATGCGCGCGCGCGCATTGCAGCCGCGCTGGGCTGGGACGGGCACGTCATCCTCACGTCCGGCGCGAGCGAAGCGCTGGCCATTGCCATCGGCCGATCGACCGGCGACCCCGTGTTGGCGGGCGCAACCGAGCATGACGCGGTGCTGCGGCACGTGCCCCCACCGCAGCGACTGGAAGTGGATGCCGGCGGCCATGTGTTACTGCCTGAAGAGCTGGCGGGCGGAACGCTGGTGGCTGTGCAGCAGGTGAACAGCGAGACGGGCGTTATCCAGCCGCTTGATGCGATTGCCGAACTGATCCACGCGGCGGGCGCATATCTGCTGGTCGATTGCAGTCAGAGCGCCGGCAAGCTGCCTTTGCCCAAGGGCGCGGACATGATCGCGCTCAGCGCTCACAAGCTGGGCGGGCCGATCGGCATCGGTGCGTTGCTGCTGCGTGATCTCGGTCTGCTGCGCCCGAGCGGCGGGCAGGAGCAGGGCTATCGCGCGGGGACAGAGGCGATGCCGCTCGCGCGTGGCTTTGCCGCCGCGCTTGAGGCTTCACGCGATTGGTTGGCGGATGCGGCGGATTGGCGCGCAAGGCTGGATGGCGCCATTGCGCGGGCTGGCGGGGAGGTGGTGGCCGGCGGTGTGCCGCGCCTGTGCACCATCGGCAGCTACCGTATGCCCGGCGTTTCCGCGCAGGCGCAACTGATCCGGTTTGACATGGCCGGCATCGCGGTTTCGGCCGGCAGCGCCTGCTCGTCCGGCAGCCTGCGCACCAGCCATGTGCTGGCCGCCATGGGCTGGGCCGAGTCAGCCGCCAGTCAGGTCGTCCGTGTCAGTCTAGGGCATGATAGCAGGGCCACGGACATTGACGGCTTTCTCGCGCAATGGCAGGCCTTGGCCACGGGAACGCGATAACGATGATATATCTGGATTATCAGGCGACAACGGCGCTGGCGCCAGAGGTGGCCACAGCCATGACGGCGGTGATGGACCATTATGGCAACCCCAACAGCGCGCACCGCATCGGCCGGACCGCTGCTGCCGATGTGGAACTGGCGCGCGACCGAATCCTGGCCGCGCTGGGCCGGGGCGATGGCCGCCTGATTTTCACCAGCGGCGCGACCGAGGCGCTCAATATCGCCATTCTCGGCGCGGCGCGCTCGGCTTTGGCCGCCAGTCCCGCGCGCCGACGCGTCGTCACGCTGGCCACCGAGCATGCCGCCGTGCTCGATACCGTGCTTTCCCTGCGTCATGAGGGGTTCGAGCCGGTCATCCTGCCGGTGGGCCGGGATGGGCTGGTGGATATGGAGGTGGCTGAGGCCGCGATTGACGAGCGGGCCGCACTGCTCGCCGTCATGCAGGTGAACAATGAGATCGGCGTCATCCAGCCGGTCGCGCAACTGGGCGCCATCGCGCGCCGTTGCGGCGTGCCGGTGATCTGCGATGCGGTGCAGGGCTTCGGCAGACTTGCGGTGCCGGAGGCGGACATGATCGCCATCACCGCGCACAAGATCCACGGCCCCAAAGGCGTCGGCGCTTTGTGGCTGCGCGAGGGCCTCGACATTCCGCCGCTGATGCATGGCGGCGGGCAGGAAGGCGGGTTGCGACCGGGCACGCTCGCGCCGATGCTGTGCACCGGCTTCGGTGTGGCGGCGCAGCTTGCAGCGGAACGACGCGAGGCGGACATGGCGCATGTGGAGGCGCTGTGGACGCGCGCGCGCGATCTCTTTGCCGACTGGCGACTGAACGGAAGCGACGAGCAGCGCTATCATGGCAACCTCAACATCCGCCGTGGCGGCCTGGATGCCGCGCGGCTGCTCTCGCAACTGCGCACCATCGCCCTATCGCTCGGCTCGGCCTGCGCCAGTGGCACGGGCCGGCCAAGCCATGTCCTGCGCGCCATCGGCCTCAAGGACGAGCAAGCGCGCGGGGCGCTGCGCATCGGCTTCGGCCGATACACGACCATGGACGAATTGGAGCAAGCGGCCGCGCTCATCAATGAGGCGGCGGCGATACAGCGGGTGGCGGCATGACATTGGTTCGTTTCATGGGGGCCGAAGGGCAGCCGGTGCAGGAAGTGCAGGCCGCGCCGGGCGACAATCTGCTCGATGTCGCGCAGGCGGCGGGTCAGCCGCTCGAAGGGACATGCGAGGGGCAGATGGCCTGCTCGACCTGCCATGTCATCATCGCGGCGGAGGATTTCGGGATGCTGCCGCGCGCCAGCGAGGACGAGGAGGATATGCTCGACCTTGCCGCCGCCACGACGCGGACCAGCCGGCTTGCCTGCCAGATCACGCTCACGGCGGAAATGGAGACGCTGACCGTCTCCATTCCGGCGGAAGTGCGCAACATGCAGGGCCTCTGACGACTCGACGCAGCGCCGCTTGCATTCGGCGCGGATCACCGCCATATGCCGGCGCGGAAGTCGGGCGGGCGCAGTCTTCGCCAACCTGGTCAGATCCTGACGGAAGCAGCCACAACGAATTCGCTGCGGGTCGTCCCGGCTTCCACCTTTCCCCCTCCTTATGATGTCGCCGGCACTGGGTCGCCCGTGCCCAGGAGGCGGCGCGCCAGCAGCAGCTTGAACAGGATGAAGACAGCGCCCGAGACTGCCGCGAAACCGGCGTGCATCAGCCAGAAAGTGGGCGTGGCCATCGTCTCGTAAAGGCCGCCGATCTTGCCGACCAGCGCATTGCCGGCGAAGAAGGCGAGATAATAGAGGCCGATCACCGTCGCGTTGAGGGCCTGGGGCGCCAATCGTGCGAACAGGGCGAGGCTGACCGGGAGCAGATGCGCGAAACCGATCGAGTTGGTGATATGGAACATGACCGGCCAGAACAGGCCGATCTTGCCATCCGGCCCGGCGGTGGAGGCGGCCATGAACAGGCAGAGCTGGCCGCCGATGGAAAAGAGCGAGCCGATGATCATCTTGGTCAGCTCGTCCGGCTCGGGCCGGCGCTTGGCATACCAGCGCCAGAACAGGGCGACGATGGCGAGGAAGCTCACCGAGACGATGGCGTCCAGCGTGACGAGGAACGAGGTGGGCAGCCGTGTGCCGAAGAAGACGAGATCGAACCGCTGGTCGCCCCAGATAAGATAGACGTTGAAGATCTGGTTGTTGGGCACCACCGCGACGGCCATCACCGGGATGAGCAGCAGCACGGCGGCGAGTTGCAGCCAGTCCTGCCGGGAGAAAGCGGCGCGCGGCGTGGCTTCGCGCGTTTTTCCGCGCGGCTCCTCATGCTCGGCGGGGAGATATTTCTGCCCGGCGATGTAGATGGCGAGGCCGATCAGCATGCCGACGCCCGCCGCGCCGAAGCCCCAGTGCCAGCCGACCTTCTCGCCCAGCGTGCCGACGATGAGCGGCGAGGCGATCACGCCCGCATTGATGCCGAGATAGAAGATCTGGAAGGCATCGGCGCGGCGCAGGTCGTCCGGCTTGTAGAGCGAGCCGACCTGGCTGGCGATATTGCCTTTGAACATGCCCGCGCCGAGCACCATGCAGAGGAGGGCGAACAGGAAGCTCGCCTCGAACGCCATGAGGAAATGGCCGAGCGCCATGGTGATCGCGCCCAGCAGCACCGTGCGGCGCTTGCCGAGCAGCCGATCGGCCAGCAGGCCGCCGAGAATGGGGGTGAGATAGACGCAGGCGGCATAGGTGCCGAAGATGGCGGAGGCGAGCGGCTGGCCATCCAGCCCGCGATAAAAGGGCAGCTGGCGGAAGGCGTCGAGCATGGCGACGCCCTCGATATGGCCGGGGAGCAGCAGATATTTGACCATGTAGAGCACGAGCAGCGTCTGCATGCCGTAATAGGAGAAGCGCTCCCATGCCTCCGTGAAGGCGAGATAGCCCAACCCCTTGGGATGGCCGAGAAAGGCCCGATCGGCATGATCGGCGATGGTGAGCGGCGGTGTCGCCTCGGCAGTGGTCATGGGTGGCTACCCCTCCCGGAACATGGGTTTGTGCGCCGGTTAGAGGGCGGTTTTCGAGCGATTGCAAGCCGGGTAACGGATGATGCTTTTCTATCTCCGTCGCGTAATTTTATTACGAAGGTTACGAAGGTTACGAAGGTTACGGTGCCAGGGTGAAAATAAACGGCGTTCATGGCGGCGACTCACGCTCAGGCGGGCCGGCGGTGTGCCATGGCTTGGGTGGCGTAGGACAGAGGCGAGGGCCGCGTCAGCGACGGTCCCGGTTGCGCTGACCGAACGGGCAAGCCATAGGCGTGGCTTCGCTCAGGCTTCCGCTCAGGGAAAGGCCCACCGCTTGCCGACCGGATCGCACCGCACCGTCTATCTCCTGCTCGGGCTGGTGATGCTGCTCTGGTCGGGCAATAGCATCGTCGCGCGCGCCATCCATGTCGAGGTGCCGCCGTTCACGTTGGCCTTCTTCCGCTGGTTCGGTGCCTCGCTGATCGTGCTGCCGATTGCCTGGCGCCGCATCATGGCCGACCGCGCGGCGATCCGCCGGCACTGGATGGTCATCCTGCTGCTCGGCATGGTCGGCGTCGGCTCGTTCAACGCCTTCATGTATTCCGGCCTGCAATATACCACGGCGGCCAACAGCCTGCTGGTGCAGGCGGCGATCCCCGCGCTGGTGCTGCTGTTCGACCTGCTGCTGTTCCGCACGCGGCCGCGCCTTTCGCAGATTGGCGGCTGCATCATCGCGGCGCTGGGCGTGCTCATCATCATCTTCCGGGCCGACCCGGCGGTGATGGCGCAGATGGCCTTCAACAAGGGCGATGTGCTGGTGCTGTGCGCGGTCATGCTCTGGTCGCTCTATACCGTGCTGCTGCGTATCCGCCCGGCGATCAACGGCCTGAGCTTCCTGGCGCTCACCATCGTCATCGGCGCGCTGGCGATGGCGCCCTTCTCTGTGGTGGAATTGCAGAGCCGCGATGTGCTGCTCTCACCGGGCGTCTGGGCGGGCATCGCCTATGTGACGATCTTCCCCTCGATCATCGCCTATTTCCTGTTCAACTGGGCGGTGGAGCAGATCGGCGCGGGGGATGCCGGGCAGGTCATCAACCTCCAGCCGCTGTTCGGCGCGTTGCTCGCCTCGCTCATCCTTGGCGAGCCGTTCCACCTCTACCATATTGCGGGCATGACGCTCATCCTCATCGGTATCGCCATTCCATTCGCCGCCCACCCGGCGCGCAAAGGTGCGCGTGAACGCTAAACATCCCCGCTTTCACCCGCTACAGTCCGCGCGATGAGTGATTCCCCCGACGATCCCGGTTTCGACCTAGGCGAACCGCCGGCACCGCCCAAGGCGACGGGCTACCGCGTGCTGGCGCGCGCCTATCGCCCGCAGACCTTCGCCGAGCTGATCGGCCAGGAGGCGATGGTGCGCACGCTGGCCAACGCGATTCGGCGGGACCGGCTGGCTCATGCCTTTCTGATGACTGGCGTGCGCGGCGTGGGCAAGACCTCCACCGCGCGGCTGATCGCCAAGGCGATGAACTGCGTGGGGCCGGACGGGCAGGGCGGGCCGACGATCGACCCGTGCGGCGTGTGCGAGCCGTGCCGGGCGATTGCCGAGGGCCGGCATATCGACGTGGTCGAGATGGACGCGGCCAGCCATACCGGCGTGGACGATGTGCGCGAGATCATCGAGGCGGTGCGCTATGCCGCCGTTTCGGCGCGCTACAAGATTTACATCATCGACGAAGTTCATATGCTTTCCCGCAATGCTTTCAATGCATTGCTCAAGACTCTTGAGGAGCCGCCGGAGCATGTGAAGTTCCTGTTCGCCACCACCGAGGTGAACAAGGTGCCGATCACGGTGCTCTCGCGCTGCCAGCGATTCGACCTGCGGCGCATCCCGGTGGACATGCTGCGGCAGCATTTCGCGGACATCTGCGCCAAGGAAGGCGTGGTCGCCGAGGAGGACGCGCTGACGCTGATCGCGGTGGCGGCGGAAGGATCGGCGCGCGACGGCCTCTCCATTCTCGACCAGGCGATCGCGCATGGTGAGACGGGCGAGGGTGAGGGTGGGGCGGCGGACGGCGCGGTGCGGGTGGCGACCGAGCAGGTGCGCGCGATGCTCGGCCTTTCCGACCGGGGCGCGACACGGCGGCTGTTCGGCCATATCCTCGATGGCGATGCGCCGGCACTGCTGGCCACGCTCGCCGAGCAGGAGGCGCTGGGCGTGGAGCCGGGTGCGACGGTTAACGCGCTGCTGGACCTGATCCATGCCGTGACGACCGCCAAGGCCGGGCGCGGCGCGAATCTCGCCAATCTGGCCGAGGCGGAGCGCGTGGCGGTGGGCGGCTGGGCGGAGGACCTCTCCTTCCCCGTGCTTCACCGGCTGTGGCAATTGCTGCTCAAGGGCCATGCCGAGGTAATCGCCGCGGCGCGGCCGCAGGCGGCCTGCGAGATGGCGCTGCTACGGCTCGTCCATGCGGCTACCATGCCCGATCCGCTGGAACTGGCGCGCATGATCCGCGAGGGCGGCGGCGCGGCGGGAGAGGGTGCGTCCGGGAGCGGTTCGTCGGCAGGGGTTGCTGGCGAGAGCGGGGGCGCATCATCCGCGAATGGTATGGCCGAGCGGGCTGCCTCGGGGCTTGCGCCAAGCGAGCAGATTATGGCTCCGCGAAAGATGGATGCTGCCACGCCGGCGGGGCAGGACACAGGTTCATCGGAAGCGGCGATGGCTGCGCAATCTGTTAGTGCTGCCGTGCGAGACGAGGTCATGGCGCCACAGTTCGCGAGCCCGACCGCACCGGGCGAGGCTGCCCTGGGCGCACCGGAATCTAGCGCTGCCGAGTCGGGCTGGCCCGCCGATTTTCAGGCTCTGGTCGATCTGGTGCGCGGCAAGGCGCCGAGTCTTGCCTTCGCGCTGGAAAATGATGTGGGGCTGGTACGCTACGCGCCGCCCGCGCTGGAATTCAAGCCGTTCCGTCCGATCGACCTGCGCGAGCTTGGCAAGATCGTGGATGGCGTGACCGGGCAGCAATGGTCCGTCGCGCTCTCCGACGGGCCGAGCGCGCCGAGCCTTTACGACCAGCAGCAGGCGGCGCATCAGGCCCGGATGGATGCGCTGCGCGCGACCCCGGTGGTCATGGCGGCGCTGGCTGCCTTTCCGGGCGCCGAATTGATCGACCCCGTGCGGGCACAGGATTGAAGGGAAGCCACAATGAAGGATCTGAACGACATTCTCGGCATGGCCAGCCGCGTGCAGGAGGAAATGCAGAAGGCACAGGCCGAGCTGGACAATATCGAAGTGCAGGGCGTGGCCGGCGGCGGGCTGGTGACGGTGCGGGCCAGCGCCAAGGGGCGAATCATCGGCCTCGCCATCGATGACAGCCTGATCGTGCCCGCGGACAAGGGCATGCTGGAGGACCTGATCGTCGCCGCGTTCAACGATGCGCGCGCCAAGGCCGATGAGGCGGCGAACAGCCAGATGAGCAAGCTGACCAGCGGCCTGCCGCTCCCGCCCGGCTTCAAGCTGCCGTTCTGAGGCGGGTGAACCGGAAGGATCGCGTGGTGGAGCGCTTCCGCCATATATTTCGTTGACGATGCCATGCTAGGGAAGCGGGCCGCCGTTGAAACGCCGTGCCCGGCCCCCGATATGACGCGGGTGCGAAGGCCGGCTCGAACGGGGCCGGCAACCGAATTTCTGGAGTGACCATGGATCTTGAACTGCCCCTGTTGCCGCTGCGGGACATTGTCGTCTTCCCGCAGACGATCGTGCCGCTGTTCGTCGGCCGCGACAAGAGCGTGTCCGCGCTGGAAAAGGCGATGGCGGGCGACAAGGATATCTTCCTCGTGGCTCAACTCGACCCCTCCGAGGACGATCCCGACCGCGAGGCGCTTTATGACGTGGGCGTGATCGCCAGCATCGTGCAGATGCTCAAGCTGCCCGACGGCAATGTGCGCGTGCTGGTGGAAGGCCGCGAGCGCGCTTCGCTCGTCTCGCTGGCCGCGACGGAGGACCATATGGTCGCCACCGTCCGTCAGCAGGAGGATGCCGAGGCGGCGGGCACCGAGGTCGAGGCGATGATGCGCTCGGTTGCCGACCAGTTCGAGAATTATACCAAGCTCAACAAGAAGCTGCCAGCCGAGACGGCCGGGCAGCTGCGCGAGATCAGCGAGGCCGGGCGCCTCTCCGATTTCGTGGCCTCCAACCTCGCGGTGAAGGTGGCCGACAAGCAGGCGCTGCTGGTCGAGGTCGATCCGCTGAAGCGGCTGGAGATGGTGTTCGCCTTCATGGAGGGCGAGCTGGGCGTGCTGCAGGTGGAGAAGAAAATCCGCGGCCGCGTGAAGCGGCAGATGGAGAAGACCCAGCGCGAATATTATCTCAACGAGCAGCTGAAGGCGATCCAGCGCGAGCTGGGCGGCAGCGACGGTGAGGAAGCCGACGAGCTGACCGAGCTGGCCGAGAAGATCAAGCGCCTCAAGCTCAGCAAGGAAGCGCGCGGCAAGGCCAATGCCGAGTTGAAGAAGCTGCGCGCCATGCAGCCCATGTCCGCCGAGGCGACGGTGGTGCGCAATTATCTCGATGCGCTGCTCGGCCTGCCGTGGGGCAAGAAGAGCAAGCTCAAGAAGGATCTGGTCGAGGCGCAGAGCGTGCTCGACGCGGATCATTTCGCGCTCGACAAGGTCAAGGACCGGATCATTGAATATCTCGCGGTGCAGGCGCGCAGCGACAAGTTGAAGGGGCCGATCCTCTGCCTCGTCGGGCCGCCCGGCGTGGGCAAGACCTCGCTCGGCCGCAGCATCGCGAGAGCGACCGGCCGCGAGTTCGTGCGCCAGTCCCTGGGCGGCGTGCGCGACGAGGCCGAGATTCGCGGCCATCGGCGCACCTATATCGGCTCGATGCCGGGCAAGATCGCGGCCAATCTCAAGAAGGTCGGCGCGATGAACCCGCTCGTCCTGCTCGACGAGATCGACAAGCTGGGCCAGGATTTCCGCGGCGATCCCGCCTCGGCGCTGCTGGAGGTGCTCGATCCCGAGCAGAACAGCAAGTTCCAGGACCATTATCTGGAGATCGACATCGATCTCTCGGACGTGATGTTCGTGACCACCGCGAACAGCCTCAACCTGCCGCAAGCGCTGCTCGACCGCATGGAGATCATCCGGCTGGAGGGCTATACCGAGGACGAGAAGGTCGAGATCGCGCTTAAGCATCTGCTGCCCAAGCAGATCGAGGCGCATGGCCTCAAGGCAGAGGAGTTCGAATTCTCGGCCGAGGCGATCCGCGACCTCATCCGTTATTACACGCGCGAGGCCGGCGTGCGGACGCTGGAGCGGGAGATCGGCAAGGTGGCCCGCAAGGCGCTGCGCCGGATCGTCGAAGGGAAGGACGAGCGCATCGTCATCACCGCCGACAATCTCGATCAGTTCTCCGGTGTGCGGAAATTCCGTCACGGCGAGAGCGAGGAAGAGAACCAGATCGGCGCCGTGACCGGCCTGGCCTGGACGGAAGTGGGCGGCGAGCTGCTCACCATCGAAGCCGTGACGGTGCCGGGCAAGGGGCAGATCAAGACGACCGGCAAGCTGGGCGACGTCATGAACGAATCCGTGCAGGCGGGCTTCTCTTATGTGCGGGCGCGCGCGCCAGCCTATGGCATTAAGCCTAGCATCTTCCAGCGCAAGGATATCCACATCCACCTGCCCGAAGGCGCGGTGCCCAAGGATGGGCCATCGGCGGGCATCGGCATGGTGACGTCCATCGTCAGCACGCTGACCGGCATCGCCGTGCACAAGGATGTGGCGATGACCGGCGAGGTGACGCTGCGCGGCCGTGTGCTGCCGATCGGCGGCCTCAAGGAGAAGCTGCTGGCGGCGCTGCGCGGCGGCATCAAGACCGTGCTCATCCCGCAGGACAATGAGAAGGACCTGGTCGAGATTCCCGCCAATATCCGCGAGGGGCTGGAGATCATCCCGGTCAAGCATGTCGATCAGGTGCTGGCGCGGGCGCTCGTCTCGCCGCTGACGCCGATCGATTGGTCCGAAGAGGACGACCTCGCCGCGCAACCGTTGTTAAGCCCGGTGCAGGACCAGCATCTGCGGCATTGAGCACGCACACGCCGACCGGACGACTCCTGGCGCCGTTCTGTTTCCTCCGGAGGCGGGACGGCGTCGGGCGTCAGGAGCCTGATGTTGCAGGCCGATGCGGGCAATGATGGCACTTATTTCAAATATTTATGCCTTGCCGGACGGTTTTTATAAGACGCAGCGGACGCATTGTGCATCCCCACGGCTTCGTTAACCATGATGGACGAGTGGTGCATGCGAGCATACACCTCTGGAGAACGCGGTCGGGGCACCGTATAACCTTAGGGAAACCGCGCATCTCATCCCTCCTGCACGGGGGGAGGGGCCTGGATGCCACGCCGGCGGAGCAGTCAGCCATTGCGCATCAGAGGTGGCAGGCGCGGAAAACATAATATGTGTTTACGATGTTCATCGGCAGGAAAATGTCCGCAAGGCTCAGCGGCACACCGCGAAAATCACACGATAACCCCTCCGAACTGCCGAATTAACTGCAAAATTCTTTGACTCATGGAGCGAAGCACGCCTTTATGCGCGCCTTCGTCGCACGATTCCTATCCACCCACCCACAAGCATATCCATGAAGGGGGTTCCAAAGGCATGAACAAGCAGGATCTCATCAGTTCCGTCGCGGACCAGAGCGGTCTTACCAAGGCCGATGCGGGCAAGGCTGTTGAGGCCGTCTTCGACGCCATCACCGCAGCCCTGAAGAAGGGTGACGAAGTGCGTCTCGTCGGCTTCGGCACTTTCTCGGTTTCCAAGCGTAAGGCGTCCACCGGCCGTAACCCGCGCACGGGTGAGACGATGGCGATCAAGGCCTCCAGCCAGCCCAAGTTCAAGGCAGGCAAGGGCCTCAAGGACGCCGTCAACTAAGACGGTCTATCATTATCCACGCTCCGGCCGCGCGCCGGGGCGTGGGCATTCCATGAAGACGGCATATGACGCGACGGCATATGCCCGATCAGGCCCAGGCGGATCGGTTGCCCCGGCTCCATGCAAGCCTGCGTTGCGTGCTCTTCCGCGCTCTCGCTGCCAGCGTTGCAAAGACAGCACCGTGCTTCGCTGCATGAAACCGGATTTTGATCCGCCCGGCCTGATCTCATCGACGCGGGCGGCATAGCCTGCCGTGATGCGTTGTGCGCGCGCTTTGGACTAGGCGCGCCTGGCTTTAGCTCAGCTCAGTTGTCAGACATGTCTGGGCGAGCCAATCTGTCCGCCTCTTTGCACAAAGCCTGTCGATTTCATGCGAAGCCCGTGGATCTCTGTCGATGTTCGATGGGGCGTGGGGAAGCGGCGCGTGTGGCTAATCATGCGGCCAGGCGTGTTTCCGGCCACTTGCTGACTATGGCTGCGGCCTGTTCCTCGGGGCTGCCGCCTGATCCTTGGCCTCTGCCCAGTCTTCGTCAGCGGAATGTCACGGTTGCATGCTGACTGACATCCATGCTGCGGGACTGCTCGGCCATGCGCCTGCGCGGGGAACAGGGTGTCTTGCGTGAAACCTTTCGGCCTTAGTGGGCGAAGCATGCACGGCCTTACAGGCCTCGCTTCTCTTTTGGACTGTCGCGATACGGAGCATGCGCCTTCGCCGTGCCTCGCATGGTGGGCTGACGGCATGTGAGCCTTCTTCCGCAAGCATTGCGTCGATCCGCTCCCCGATCATGCGCTCGGCGCTTGACGCCTTGCCCTCCGGGGCATTATGGGCCGCGTCTCGACGCGCTGCGGCGCGCTGTGGCGATCGTAGCTCAGTTGGTTAGAGCGCTGGTTTGTGGTACCAGAGGTCACGGGTTCGAACCCCGTCGGTCGCCCCATTTTCCTCCAGACCGATTGGCGCTTCTCCTTCCTGTGGTGGGGCTGACAGGCCGGATACGTCCGCCTATAGGCAGGGCATGAGCGACCAACGCGAAACGGGCCTGCTGCTCGACCCCAAATATGACCGCGACGGGCTGATTACCGCCGTGGCGAGCGATTCCAGAACCGGCGAACTGCTGATGCTGGCGCATATGAATGCGCAGGCGCTGGCCGCCACGCGCGCGACCGGCTTTGCCCATTTCTGGTCGCGCAGCCGGGGCAAGCTGTGGCGCAAGGGCGAGGAGTCCGGCAACGAACTGCGCGTCGTGGAGATGCGCGTCGATTGCGATCAGGATGCCATCTGGCTGCGTGTGGAGCCGGCCGGCCCGGCCTGTCACACCGGCGCGCGCAGTTGCTTCTACCGGCGCGTGACGGCCGAAGGGCTGGAGCGGATAGAGACTGGCGAGGCGGCGGCGCGGTGAGCCTCCGGCGGGGATCGCGCAGGACGGGGATGACGCTCGCGTTCGCGCTGCTGGCGGGAACACTGACGGGATGCGGTGGTGCTTCCGATGGCGAGGCCGATCCGCCCGACAGCCCGACCGCGCGCGAATTGGATGCGCTGGCTCTGGAGACAGGGGCCTTGCCCGATCGCGCCCGGATCGACCCGGCGGGACGCTATGCCCGGCGCTATGAAGGCGGATCGGACCGTCTATGCCTCGTCGCCGATGATACGGTATCGGGCGGCTATCGCTTCGGCGCGGAGACGCGGATCGGCCAGGACGAATATTGCCGGGGACGCGGCACCGCCAAGCGCTCGGCCGACAAGCTGCTGTTGCGTTTCGACGGTGCGGGGCGGAACTGCCTCATCGTCGCGCGCTACGAGGGCGACAAGATCGTGCTGCCGGGCAGTCTGGATATCAATTGCGCGCTTCTCTGCTCCAGTCGTGGCTCGTTTGCCGGTGTCACCTTCCCGCGTGTCGACCGGGATGGCGCTGCGGCGGCGCGGATGGCCGACAAGGACGGCAAGGCGCTGTGCCGTTGACGTAAACGTGATGGCGGGTTACGTTCCGCGCCATGCAGAAGGGGACCATGATCGCCGGCATTCCGCAGCCCGAGCAGGATGGGCGTGAGGAATTTTCCATCTCCGATCTGTGCGAGGAATTCAGCGTCACCCCACGCGCGCTGCGCTTCTATGAGGATGAGCAGCTCATCTCCCCGCGCCGGCAGGGCCTTGCGCGCATCTATGGTCATCGCGACCGGGCGAGGCTCGCCTGGATTTTACGCGGCAAGCGGGTCGGGTTCAGCCTGGCCGAGATTCGCGAGATGATCGACCTTTACGATGTCGACGATGGGCGCCGCAGGCAGCGCGCGGTGACGATCGCCAAATGCCGCGACCGCATCGCCCAGCTTGAGGGGCAGCGCCGTGACATTGAGGAAGCGGTGGCCGAACTGACCAGTTTCATCGCCCTCGTCGAAGAAAATCAGCGTCAGCCGGCCTGAAGGCCGCTGCGTTTTCCATCCACCGCCCCTTTTCAGGAGAGGCTCATGCCCAGTTACACCGCGCCTGTCGCCGATACGATGTTCATCCTCAACGAGATTGTCGGGCTGGACCGGCTGACCAACAATCCCGGCTTTGCGGCGGCATCGGGCGATATTGTCGCGGCGGTGCTGGAGGAAGGCGGCAAGTTCGCCGGCGAGGTGCTCAATCCGCTCAACCCGGTGGGGGACGAGATCGGCTGCACGCGCAACGACGATGGCACGGTGACGGTTCCGCCGGGCTTCCAGGAGGCTTTCGACCAGTTCGTTGCGGGCGGCTGGACCACGCTGCACGCGCCGGAGGAATTTGGCGGGCAGGCGCTGCCGATGGTGCTGGCCATCGCGGTGGAGGAATATTTCACCTCCGCCAACCACGCCTTCAACATGTATCACGGGCTGACCGGCGCGGCCGTCTCCGCCATTCTCGCCAAAGGCAGCGAGGAATTGCAGAAGAAATATGTGCCCAACATGGTCGCGGGCACATGGTGCGGCACGATGAACCTGACCGAACCGCACGCCGGCACCGACCTGGGCCTCATCAAGACCCGCGCGCAGCCGCAGGCGGACGGCAGCTACAGCATCACCGGCACCAAGATCTTCATCTCGGGCGGCGAGCATGGCATGGCCGAGAATATCATCCACCTGGTGCTGGCCAAGACGCCGGGCGCGCCGGCGGGCAGCAAGGGCATCTCTCTGTTCCTCGTGCCCAAGATCATGGTCGGCGACGATGGCGCGCTGGGCGCGCAGAACGCGGTTTCCTGCGGCTCGATCGAGCACAAGATGGGCATTCACGGCAACGCCACCTGCGTCATGAACTATGACGGGGCGACCGGCTGGATGATCGGTGAGGAGAATAAGGGCCTCGCCGCCATGTTCATCATGATGAACCAGGCGCGGCTGGGCGTGGGCCTGCAAGGGCTGGCGCAGGCGGAACTCGCCTACCAGCAGGCGGCGCGCTACGCGCTGGACCGGCGGCAGGGGCGGGCGCTGACCGGCCCGGCCGAGCCGGACAAGCCGGCCGACACGCTGTTCGTCCACCCGGACGTGCGGCGGATGCTGATGGAGTGCAAGGCCTTCACCGAGGGGCTGCGGGCGCTGTGCCTGTGGGGGGCACTGCAGGTCGACCTCGTCAAATTCGCCGAAACCGAGGAGGAGCGGCAGGCGGCGGACGATCTCATCTCGCTGCTGACCCCGGTCATCAAGGGCTATGGCACGGACAAGGGCTTCGATGTGACGGTGCTCGCCCAGCAGGTGTTCGGCGGCCATGGCTATATCCGCGAATGGGGCGTCGAGCAGACCGTGCGCGATGCGCGCATCGCCATGATCTATGAGGGCGCCAACGGCGTGCAGGCGATGGACCTCGTCGGCCGCAAGCTGCCGGCCAATGGCGGGCGCAGCATCCAGGCCTTCTTCAAGATCGTCGCCGAGGATGTGGCGGCGGGCAAGGCCGATCCGGCCACCGCGCCGATCGCCGAGGCGCTGGAGAAGGCCAACCAGCAACTCCAGGCCGCGACGATGTGGCTGATGCAGAATGCCATGACCAACCCCAACAATGCGGGCGCGGCCTCTTATGCCTACATGCACATCATGGGCATCGTCGCGGTCGGGCTGATGTGGCTGCGCATGGCCCGCGCGGCGCAGGCGCAGATCGCGGCGGGGGCCGGCAACGCCGCTTATCTGCAGGCCAAGCTGGTGACGGCGCGCTTCTTCGCCGAGCGGATCATGCCGGACGCCGGCGCGCTGCGCCGCAAGATCGAGGGCGGGGCCGAGTCGCTGATGGCGCTGCCGCCCGAGGCATTTCTGACGGCGTGAGGTCAGGGCGCTGCTTTGAACGGAGGCTCTTGTGCTCCTGCGCAGGCAGCAGCCCAGGGCGGATTGCTACCAAACAGGTTCGTTCGCCCAGCTGTTTTTTTGCATGTGGCGGGCCACGAAAATATGGCGTCCTAGGCTGTCCGTCTGCGGGAGTCACTCGGGACGGCGTTTCGACAAGCTCGGGGCGAACGGAAGGGTCTTGAGCGATAGGGAATTGCCGTTAGGCCCTGGGCTTCTGCCTGCGCAGGAACACATGTTGTGTGGTATGAACTGCCCGATCAGGGCGTGGCGGGCGTTGTGGCGGTGCTCGTGCGGGGCGCGCGGAGCTTGATCGTCTCGATTGCCGGGCGTGTCGGTTCCAGCCGGCCCTGCTGGGCATCGGCGGCGAGCGTGCCGGGCGTGGGAAGGGCGGTGCTGGTCTTGTCCGCGCGCTCATCGGCGAGCAGGCGGGGGGCCTGCGCGGCGGGGAGGCGGCGCGTCATGCACTGAATGCGGGGCATGGCGGGGAATTCATCGCAGTTGAACAGCATCCGCTCCAGCCCCGTCTCCTTCATGCGGATGTAGGAGAAGGACATGGAGCCGAGGTTGCTCTCCGCCACCGGGAAGGCGCGTGGCGTGTCGCGTGGGCTGGTCCAGGCGAGCAGGCGGCATTGGGCGCGCCCGGCACACAGGCGCGCGGCGGCCTCCGCATAGCGGGACGGGTCGCCACCCTTGTCGAGCGTCATGACGAAGCCGTTGCCGCCGCTTTCGATGGCGGTGAGCTTGCCGGGGCCAATGCGCTTGCCGATCTGCTCCGGCCCGATGGCAAGCGGCGGGAACGTGTCGCCATCGAGCGCGCCGGCCGCGCCATCCAGCGCGAACTCGACCGCGTCGTCCCGATGGACCGGCGAGAGCGCGGCGAGCTTGACGATGGCCGGCTCGGCCGTGATCGCCACCGAGCGGGCGAAGGCGGCCGGCGTGCCCCACCAGCCCATCCAGCGGAAGAACAGATGGGTGTCGACCGCCGCAACCTTGTCCAGCGTCTTGCTCCAATAAGGCATCACCCAATTGGTGTGATAATGGGTGCTGGTGCCGACCGGCTTGTAGACGTCCCCGGCGAGCATGCCGCTGGCGAGGCCGCGCGCGCGCTCCCAGCCGGCCGGGTTCGGGCGGCGGGCCATGGCGCCATCGCAGGTAAAGGTGAACTGGCAGCCGGTCGTGCGCTCCTGCCCTTGGAAGACGACGCCGCAGACGGTCTTGGGGAAAGCGGGATGACGCAGCCGGTTGAGCACGACCTGGCCGACCGCGCGTTCGCCCACCGCGTCGTCGCCAGCTTCATAGATCATCGCGGCGGCGAGGCAGTCGGTCGCGCGGGCCAGCGCCGCCTCGCCGCCGGTGTAGTGGAATGGCCGGGCCGCCGGATTGGGCGCGGTGGAAAAGGGAATCTCCGCATTGAGGCGGCGCGCCTCGTCCGGCTTGGAGGCATCCAGCACGAGCGGCTCGACGGCGGGCATCGGCATTGCGGGGCGTTGGCTGGTGGGAGCGGTCGTGCCGGTCGAGCCGGCGGGCAGTGTGCCGCGCTGCTGACTCAGGCCGAGCGCGACAAGGGCGAGCGTGAGCGTCCCCACCAGCGCGATGCCGAGCGCGGGCGCACGCCTGTTCCATGCCGGCCTTGCCACCAGATTGCCTTGCACCATGTCGTTTTTCCCGGAATGCGGAAGGCGCTATGTGTGCCTCATGGCGGCCAATGGCAAGGTGCGCGCGGCGGACCGGGCGGGGTCTGCGGGCGGCAGTCCCATTTCGGGAAAGGTTGCAGGGCAAATGTTAATGCCGCTTTCATGCTTTTCTATGGGGCTTTGGGCCGCCTGATTTGGGCGCTCTCCACATGCGACGTTGCGCGAGCCTTCCAGGTCTTGTCCGTATGAAATGGCCTCGGTGCTCAAGGCCGGATGACGAAATCGACATAGGCGCTGGGTTCGCATCCCGCGCAACAGTCGCCTTTGGCGCTGTAACTCATGTGCGCTGTTCCAACCGGCGGGTGGCCGTTGTAAAAGGGCCTGAACCCGCGTTCCGCCCTTTCCGGGAGACATGCCATGACTGCGCTCGCTGATATTCCGCTCAAGACGATCCGGGGCGCCGATGCCTCGCTGGCCGATTATGCCGGTAAGGTGCTGCTCATCGTTAATGTCGCCTCCAAATGCGGGCTGACCCCGCAATATGAAGGGCTGGAGGAGCTTTACCGCGCCTATCGCGATCGCGGACTGGTCGTGCTTGGTTTCCCCGCCAATGAATTTGCCGGGCAGGAACCGGGCAGCAATGCGGAAATTGAGAGCTTCTGCACGACCAATTTCGGTGTGGATTTCCCGATGTTCGAGAAGATCGTGGTCAAGGGGGACGGGCTTCACCCGCTCTATGCGGAACTGATCGCCCAGTCCGCCACGCCGGAGGCCGACATTGCCTGGAATTTCGAGAAATTCCTGGTGGGGAGGGACGGCACCGTTATCGGTCGCTTCTCCCCGCGCATGGCCCCTGACGACGCGGCGCTGATCGCGGCGATCGAGTCGGCCCTGGGAGAAAGCGCCGCCACGCGGTGACATTCGCCTATCACCGCAGCCTCGATGATCGCGATACTTTCGTTGCCGCGTTGAGTCGCCTATTGGCTGGCCCATGACAGACGAAGATGCCCTTGCCCTCGATCCTGATTTCGCTCGCCGGTTCGAGCGGGATGGATCGCGCCCGCCCTGCCAGCTTTACCTGATTTCGCCGCCCACGATCGGGCCGGATTTCACCGACCGGCTGGCCGCCGCGCTGGATGGCGGACCGGTCGCGGCGTTCCAGCTCCGCCTCAAAGGGGTGGACGAGCATGAGGTCGCGCGCCTCGCCGAGCCGGTGCAGCGACTGTGCGCGGCGCGGGAGGTGGCGTTCATCGTCAATGACAGCATCGCGCTCGCCAAGCGGCTGGGCGCGGACGGCGTGCATCTGGGGCAGGGTGATGGCGACCCGCGCGAGGCGCGCCAGATCCTCGGCGCGACCGCGCAGATCGGCGTGACATGCCATGACAGCCGCCACCTCGCCATGGAAGCGGGCGAGGCAGGGGCGGATTATGTCGCGTTCGGCGCGTTCTTCCCGACGGAAACCAAGCAGGTGAGCCACCATGCTGAGCCGACTATCCTCAGCTGGTGGGCGGCCCTGTTCGAGCCGCCATGCGTCGCCATTGGCGGCATCACTGCGCAGAACGGCCGCGCGCTGGTGGAGGCGGGCGCGGACTTCCTTGCCGTGAGCAATGCGGTATGGGGGCATCCCGAAGGCGCTGGCGCGGGCGTGGCGGCGTTTGGTCCCATCCTCGGCTGAGGACATTGGCGAGGCGAGGGCCCGTGCTGGCTTCTTCTTCGTGGGGTGGCGTGAAACAAGGCGAGTCAAGCGGTGTGTTCTTGAGGCGCTGGGCGTTCGTGGCTCGAACATTGTGCCTTCTCGCCCTGGGCTCCTGCTTTCGCAGGAGCACGTTGGAGTGCGCCGATTGACCGGCAATCGCCTGTGATGGCTTCCGTTCTCCTGCGAAAGCAGAAGTCCAGGGCGGTAGCAAACCGCCAATGTGTTCGGGGCAACACGGCGCGGGCGGGAGAGGGTGAACTCTAAACGCCGCTCTCGAACATCGAGTTGGGATTGACCGGATCTGCTGACAGTTCCTGCACCACGTCCCAATGCTCGACGATCTTGCCGTCCGCGATACGGAAGATGTCCATCACCGCGAAGCCGGTGTCGCCCGGCCAGCGGATGACATGCTGGTGACTCACCACATGATCGTCCTTTGCGATGATGCGATAGACCTTCTGCGTGGCCTGCGGCGTCTCCGTGCGGACGAAGTCGAGCCATTCCTTCAGCGCCTCGCGCCCCGGTTTCGCAAGGGAACTGTGCTGGAGATAATCCTCCGCGATAAAGGTATCGACCAGCGTCTTGTCCATCGGGATGAGCACCTTGTCGAACAGGTCGCGGATGAGCTGGGCATTGGCGTCTTCCTGCGGGGTGCGCGGCACGGTGACTCTCCTGGGTTCTTGTGAATAAGTGTGCGGGGGGCGGCGACCATCGCGGTTCCGCCGGATGGGGGCAAGCAGGATTTGGCGCATGGTCCGTCGCTCACCGCGTGCGCGGGCGCTTGCCGAGTCCGGCCAATCCCGCTAGAGGCCGCCTTCCGGCTCTTTCCATCATTTTCGAGACAGACAGGCGCGACCCTTATGAAGATCAGCGGCGTGGACATCCGTCCCGGCAACAATATCGAGTATGAAGGCGGCCTCTGGCGCGCCGTCAAGATCCAGCATACCCAGCCCGGCAAGGGCGGGGCCTATATGCAGGTGGAACTCAAGAACCTCATCGACGGGCGCAAGAACAATGTGCGCTTCCGCTCGGCCGAGACCGTCGAGCGCATCCGGCTCGATACCAAGGATTTCCAGTATCTCTACCCCGAGGGCGACATGCTCGTCTTCATGGATACCGAGACGTACGACCAGATCAGCCTCCCGGCCGACCTCGTTGGCGAGGCGACGGCCTTCCTCCAGGATGGCATGATGGTGCTGCTGGAAATGTATGAGGAGCGGCCGATCAGCGTGCAGCTTCCCGAGCAGGTCGAGGCCACGGTGGTCGAGGCGGATGCGGTGGTGAAGGGGCAGACCGCCTCCGCCAGCTACAAGCCCGCCATTCTCGATAACGGCGTGCGCGTCATGGTGCCGCCGCACATCGTCTCGGGCACGCGCATCGTCGTCGACGTGTATGAGCGTGCCTATGTGAAGCGGGCCGACTGATGCGCCGGGCGCTCTCTCCGCTGCCGCTTGCCCTCGCCGGCATGGCTTTGGCTCTCGCGCCGGGGCAGGCGAGCGCCCAGGCGGCGAAGGCGCCCACGGCCACCAAGGCGGAGATTGACCGCGCAGCGAGCAACCTGCGGATATTCATGGCCGCGCTGCAATCCGACAAGATTCCCGAGGTGGTGAAATCGGCTTTGTTCTCCTGTATTTATTCCAATTCCTTCAACAAGATAAGCTCGGGAACGGATAAAGCGTTGACGGAGAAGAAGGCGGACAAGAACGATCCCAATCAGGTCGTTGCCGCCATGGCCGCCGTGTGCGGCGTCCGCCCCGGCGATGCGGCCGCCAAGAAATAGATTTCATTGTTCCATAACTCTCCAGACGGAGAGGAGAAGAAAGACTCATGGTATCCCATTCAGGCCTGCTCACCGTGATCGAGCGCGCTGCCCGCAAGGTGGCGCCACAGCTTCGCCGCGACTTCGGCGAAGTTCAGCATCTGCAGGTCAGCCGCAAGGGGCCGGCGGATTTCGTCTCCGTGGCCGACAAGAAGGCCGAGCAGACGCTCGTGACGGAACTGCGCAAGGCACGACCGGACTGGGGCTTCCTGCTGGAAGAAGGCGGCGAGATCGAGGGTGATCCCCTCAAGCCGCGCTGGGTGATCGACCCGCTCGACGGCACCACCAACTTCCTCCACGGCATTCCGCATTTCGCCATTTCCATCGCGGTGCAGGAGCCACGGCGCGAGGGCAAGGGATGGGGCGAGGTGACGACCGGCCTGATCTACCAGCCGATCACCGACGAGAGCTATTGGGCCGAAAAATCGCGCGGGGCCTGGCGGCATGACCAGCGCCTGCGCGTCTCGGCGCGGCGCGACATGGGCGAGGCGCTGATCGCGACCGGCATCCCCTTCCTCGGCCATGGCGACATGGCGCAGTGGAGCCGCATCTTCGGTGCGATCGCGCCTTCAGTGGCAGGCATCCGCCGCTTCGGCTCGGCCGCGCTCGATCTCGCCTGGGTTGCCTCCGGGCGCTATGATGGCTTCTGGGAAAGCGGTCTCCAGCCCTGGGACGTGCAGGCCGGCATCCTGCTGGTGCGCGAGGCTGGCGGCTTCGTCACCGATTTCCGGGGTGGCGCCGAGCCGGTCGAGCGGCGCGAGATTCTCGCTGCCAACGACGTGCTGCACAGCCGGCTGCACAAGCTGCTCGCCGGATCGCTGCGGAACATCTGACCCTATAAGAAAAGCGGGGCTGGATCGGCCCCGCTTCGAATGCGTGGATCGCTTGCTGTGGCGGCCGGGAGGTGCCCCGCTGCGGCGGCCCACCTCCCGCGCAGCGTGTCAGTCCTCCGCAGCCTCGCTGTTGAGCTGGATGTAGTTCTGGATTCCCATCCGCTCGATCATCTCGAACTGGGTCTCCAGCGTGTCGACATGCTCTTCCTCGCTATCGAGGATCTGCTGGAACAGGTCGCGGCTCACATAATCACGGATGGATTCGCAGTAGGCGATCGCATCGCGCAGCGGCGGCAGGGCTTCCATCTCCAGTTCGAGATCGGCCTTGAGGATTTCCTCGACCGACTGGCCGATGCGCAGACGGCCCAGCAGCTGGAAGTTCGGCAGGCCATCGAGGAACAGGATACGCTCGGCAAGCCGGTCCGCATGCTTCATCTCATCGATCGACTCGCCATATTCGAACTTGGCCAACCGCTTGACGCCCCAGTGATTAAGAAGGCGGTAGTGCAGGAAATACTGGTTGATGGCCGTCAACTCATTCTTGAGGGCAAGATTGAGAAATTCGATGACCTTGTCGTCACCCTTCATCGCGCATACTCCAAATGGACTGAAACACGGCCGGATTATAGCCGGTTCCATCTTGCGATTCACGCGCGAACGTCTCGCAAACCAAATAGAGAATCGCTCTCATTCGCACGCCTCATGGGCGCGGATGCGACTCATGCGCAGAGCGGGAGGAAAGGGCAAAGATGGCGCGCAGCCGCGCCGCGCGTCAGGCGCTGGCGAACGCCGGAGTCGCTTGCGGAACCGCCGCGTGCGTGCCGCCCTGGCGGCGCTGTTCCGCGAACAGGACGTCATCGGCATGGTCGAGGCAGGTGCGGCAATTGGGGCGCTTGCCGAGCGCGGCATAGGCTGCCTCGGGGTCGCTAATGCCTTGCCGCGCAATCTCGCGCAGCTCGTCTTCCGAAATCGCGTTGCAGATGCAAACCAACATGAGGGTGAGATAGCGCTGTTGCGAGGCATTTGCAACACCAGCAATGGCAAAATTCGCATCCGAGCGAAACGACTCGTCGCAAATTCGCGACGTGGCCCTGGAGCGAGGATGCGACCCTTTTTGCGATTCATTCTCACCCTCCGAAGGGTTGCTTCGCTGGTGCGGCAGTCCTAAAGCCCGCCGACACGAGCCACCGAGCCATGAGGACCAAAATTGGCTGATCTGTCGGAATATTTGCCGATCCTGCTGTTCCTGGCGGTCGCGTTGGGCCTGTCCAGCCTGTTCGTCTTCCTGCCCATGGCGGTGGGGCGGCTGACGGGGACTCACAAGCCCGACCCGGACAAGCTGAGCGAATATGAATGCGGCTTCCCCGCATTCGAAGACCCGCGCAGCCAGTTCGACGTGCGCTTCTACCTCGTGGCGATTCTGTTCATCATCTTCGATCTCGAAGCGGCCTTCCTCTATCCGTGGTCGGTGAGTCTCTCCGAGATCGGCTGGCTGGGCTGGGGCACCATGATGGTGTTCATCGGCGAACTGGTGCTCGGCCTTGTCTATGCGTGGAAGAAGGGAGCCCTCGATTGGGAGTAGAGCTTGAGCGGCCCGGCGTGCTCGGCGCGCCCCCGGCCGGAACCCAGCCCGACCCTGATTTTTTCCAGGCGCTGACCGGCGAGGTTGGCGACAAGGGCTTTCTCGTCACCTCCACGGAGGAATTGTTCCAGTGGGCGCGCACCGGCTCGCTCTGGTGGATGACCTTCGGCCTCGCCTGCTGCGCGGTCGAGATGATCCATGTGAACATGCCCCGTTATGACATGGAGCGCTTCGGCGCCGCGCCGCGCGCCTCTCCGCGCCAGAGCGACGTGATGATCGTCGCCGGCACGCTCTGCAACAAGATGGCCCCGGCGCTGCGCAAGGTCTATGACCAGATGAGCGAGCCGAAATACGTCATCTCGATGGGCAGCTGCGCCAATGGCGGCGGCTATTATCATTATAGCTATAGCGTCGTGCGCGGCTGCGACCGGATCGTGCCGGTCGACATTTATGTGCCGGGCTGCCCGCCGACCGCCGAGGCGCTGCTTTATGGTATCATGCAGTTGCAGCGGAAGATCCGCCGGATCGGAACGGTTGAGCGATGAGCGAGGCGGTGATGCATAGCGCGCCCCGGATCAATGCGATCGAGGGGCTGGCGGACGCCATTGGGGCGGCGCTCGGCGCGGCCGTGGTGGAGATCGTCGACGCGCATGGCGAACTATCGGTGACGGTGCAGCGCGCCGCGCTGGCCGGCGCCATGGAGACGCTGCGCGATCGCTTCGCCTATCAGCAGCTCATGGAGATCGCCGGGGTGGACTATCCCGAGCGGGCCGAGCGCTTCGAGGTCTGCTATCATCTGCTCTCGGTAACGAAGAATCATCGCTTGCGCGTCAAGGTGCAGGCGGATGAGGACAAGCCGGTGCCGACCCTCACCCACATCTGGCCGGTCGCCGGCTGGTTGGAGCGCGAGGTGTTCGACATGTATGGCGTTCTCTTCGAGGGCAATGCCGATCTGCGCCGCATCCTCACCGATTATGGCTTCCGCGGCCATCCGCAGCGCAAGGACTTCCCGCTCACCGGCTATGTGCAGCTGCGCTATTCCGAGGAGCAGAAGCGCGTGGTCTATGAGCCGGTGACACTGGCGCAGGATTTCCGCAGCTTCGATTTCATGTCGCCGTGGGAAGGCGCGAAATATGTGCTGCCCGGCGACGAGAAGGCGGCTGCCGCGCCGACTCCGCCAGCGCCGCCGCCTCCTCCCGCGCCGCCGCCGACCAAGACGCCCAAGACGACGGAGACGCCCGCGCAGACTGGCGCTGGTGAGCCGGCCAATGCGGATGCCGCCAAGCGCAGCCGTGCCAAGAAGGCGGATGCGGAAGCGGTGAAGCCGGCTCGCGCGCCGCGTGCGAAAACGGCCGCCGCTGCAAGTGAGGCGCCGGCCAAGCCCAAGGCGCCCCGTGCGCGCAAGCCCAAGTCGACCGGGGGTGACGCCTGATGGCTGACTATCTCGACAAGCTGGACCATGAGACCGACGCGGCCGACCCGGCGCTCGGCGATACCACGATCCAGAATTACACGATCAACTTCGGCCCGCAGCACCCGGCGGCGCACGGCGTGCTGCGCCTCGTCATGGAGCTGGAGGGCGAGATCGTCGAGCGGTGCGATCCGCATGTCGGCCTGCTGCATCGCGGCACCGAGAAGCTGATCGAATATAAGACCTATTTGCAGGCGCTGCCCTATTTCGACCGGCTCGATTATTGTTCGCCGCTCGGCATGGAGCACAGCTATGTGCTGGCCATCGAGAAGCTGCTGAACCTGGAGGTTCCGCTACGCGGGCAATATATGCGCGTGCTGTTCGCCGAGCTGACCCGCATCTGCAACCATATGCTGAACCTCGGCTCTCACGTCATGGACGTGGGCGCGATGACGCCGAATCTGTGGCTGTTCGAGATTCGCGAGGATTGCCTCAACTTCTTCGAGCGGGCCTCGGGCGCGCGCATGCATGCCGCCTGGTTCCGCCCCGGCGGCGTCCATCAGGACGTGCCGCTCAAGCTGCTCGCCGATATTGCCGACTGGCTCGACACGCGCCTGCCGCGCCTGTTCGAAGATGCGATCAGCCTGGTGGCGGACAACCGCATCTTCAAGCAGCGCAATGTCGACATCGCCATCGTCAGCAAGGAAGACGCGCTGAAATGGGGCTTCTCCGGCCCGATGATCCGCGGCTCGGGCATCCCGTGGGATATCCGCAAGGCGCAGCCCTATGACGTTTATGACCGCATGGAGTTCGACGTGCCGGTGGGCACGAATTTCGACTGTTACGACCGATTCATGGTGCGCGTGGAGGAGGTTCGCCAGTCCGCGCGGATCATGAAGCAGTGCCTCAATGAGATGCCGGACGGCCCCGTTCTGTCGCTCGACCACAAGGTCACGCCGCCGCGCCGGGCCGAGATGAAGCAGTCGATGGAAGCACTCATCCATCATTTCAAGCTCTATACCGAAGGCTTCCATGTGCCGGCTGGCGAGGTCTATGTCGCGACCGAAAGCCCCAAGGGTGAGTTCGGCGTCTATCTGGTGAGCGACGGCTCCAACAAGCCTTATCGCTGCAAGATCCGCCCGACCGCCTTCTCGCACCTTCAGGCGATGGACTTCATGATGAAGGGTCACATGCTGGCCGACACCACCGCCGTGCTGGGCGCCATGGATATCGTGTTCGGGGAGTGTGACCGGTGAGTACCGCAATCCTCCTTACCGCCGGGCAGCGCATTGCGACCACCCATGAGATGATCGCGCGCTATAATGCTCAGGATGCCGATGCCTATGTCGCGCTAATGACGCCGGATGCCTGCGAGGCGGGCTATCGCGGCGCGGTCGTGCGCGAGGGCAGGGAAGGGACACGTGCGGGCCTCGCGGCCATGTTCGCGCAGTTCCCGCAGAACCGCGTCAATATTCTCGACAGCAAGTGCGTAGGCCAGACGGTGGTGCTGCACGAGGCCGTCAGCCGCGCGCCCGATGGCGAGCAGTTCGAGGTGTTGGCGATCTATTCATTCGAGGGCGACAAGGTGTCGCGTGTGGAGTTCATCCGGTAAATGGCTGACGCACCCCAAATCCCCGACGAGGCGGACGTCCGCGCGCAGTGGGGCGATTTCGCCTTCACCGATGCCAATATGGCGCGCGCCAGGGAGCTGATCTCGCATTATCCCGAGGGGCGGCAGGCGAGCGCCGTGATGGGCCTGCTCGATCTCGCCCAGCGTCAGGTCGGCGCGCAGACGGATACCCAAGGCTGGCTTCCGATCCCGGTGATCGAATATGTCGCCGGGCTGCTCGATATGCCTTACATGCGCGTCTTCGAGGTCGTGACCTTCTACACCATGTATAATATGGCGCCGGTCGGCCGCTTCCATGTGCAGGTATGCGGCACGACGCCCTGCATGCTGCGCGGCTCGGACGATATTCTCGATGCCTGCTACAAGCGCGGCATGAAGAAGGGCGCGACGACGCCGGACGGCCTGTTCACGCTCACCGAGGTGGAGTGCCTCGGCAACTGCGCCTCCGCGCCGATGGTGCAGATCAACGACGATAATTATGAGGATCTGACCGCCGAACGGCTCGATTTCATCCTCGACGAGCTGGCCGCCGGGCGTACGCCCAAGGTCGGCACGCAGGAGCCGGGCCGCCACACCGTCGAGCCGGTTGGCGAGCCGACCAATCTGGCCGCGATGGTCGGAGACAATCACGATTATCGAGGGGAATGGTAATGGCCGAAGACACCGCGCCACCCGCTCCGCCGCCCTTCGTTGGCCCGCTGGAGGACAAGGATCGCATCTTCACCAACGTCTATGGCTATCAGCCGTGGACGTTGGAGGCTGCCCGCAAGCGTGGCGACTGGGACAATACCAGGAAGCTGCTCGAGATCGGGCAAGACCAGATCATCGAGACGATGAAGGCCTCCGGTCTGCGCGGCCGTGGCGGCGCTGGCTTCCCCACCGGCATGAAGTGGAGCTTTATGCCCAAGGAAAGCAAGGACGGGCGCCCGAGCTTCCTCGTCATCAACGCGGACGAATCCGAGCCTGGCTCGTGCAAGGACCGCGAGATCATCCGCCACGATCCGCACAAGCTGATCGAGGGCGCGCTGGTCGCCGGCTTCGCGATGCGCGCGCGGGCGGCCTATATCTATATTCGCGGCGAATATATCTACGAAGCCAAGGTGCTCGAAGCCGCCGTGAAGGAGGCCTATGAGGCCGGCCTGATCGGCAAGAACGCCTGCAAGTCCGGCTATGATTTCGACGTGTTCGTGCATCGCGGCGCGGGCGCCTACATCTGCGGTGAAGAAACCGCGATGATCGAGAGCCTGGAGGGCAAGAAGGGCCAGCCGCGCCTCAAGCCGCCGTTCCCGGCCGGCGCGGGGCTTTATGGCTGCCCGACCACGGTCAACAATGTCGAGAGCATCGCCGTCTCGCCGACGATCCTGCGGCGCGGCGCGGCCTGGTTCGCCGGCTTCGGGCGCGAGAACAACCGCGGCACCAAGCTCTTCCAGATCAGCGGCCATGTGAACCGGCCCTGCGTGGTCGAGGAGAGCATGTCGATCCCGTTCCGCGAGCTGATCGAGCGGCATTGCGGCGGCATTCGCGGCGGCTGGGACAATTTGCTGGCGGTGATCCCCGGCGGCTCCTCGGTGCCGCTGGTGCCGGCTGCGGAAATCCTCGACGCACCGATGGATTTCGACGGCCTGCGCGCGCTGGGTTCCGGCCTCGGCACGGCGGCGGTCATCGTCATGGACAAGTCGACCGATATCGTCCGCGCCATTGCCCGCCTCAGCTATTTCTACAAGCATGAGAGCTGCGGCCAGTGCACGCCGTGCCGCGAAGGCACCGGCTGGATGTGGCGCGTGATGGAGCGGCTCGTCACCGGCGATGCGGAAGTCGAAGAAATCGACATGCTGTTCCAGGTGACGAAGCAGGTCGAGGGCCACACCATCTGCGCCCTCGGCGACGCGGCGGCCTGGCCGATTCAGGGCCTCATCCGCCATTTCCGACCCGAAATCGAGCGGCGCATCGCCGCCAAGCGCAGCAGCGCGCCGACGCTGGAGGCTGCGGAGTAACCATGCCCAAGCTAACCGTAGACGGTATCGAGATCGAGGTTCCCGCCGGGGCGACCGTGCTCCAGGCATGCGAGCTGGCGGGCAAGGAAATCCCGCGTTTCTGCTACCATGAGCGCCTCTCCATCGCCGGCAATTGCCGCATGTGTCTGGTCGAGGTGAAGCCGGGGCCGCCCAAGCCGCAGGCAAGCTGCGCGCTGCCGGCGGCCGATGGGCAGGAAATCCGCACCGATAGCGAGATGGTGAAGAAGGCCCGCGAGGGCGTGATGGAGTTCCTCCTCATCAACCATCCGCTCGATTGCCCGATCTGCGATCAGGGCGGCGAGTGCGACCTTCAGGATCAGGCCGTTGCTTATGGGCGGGGTGAAAGCCGCTTCGATGAGAATAAGCGGGCCGTGACCGAGAAATATATGGGCCCCATCGTCAAGACGGTGATGACCCGCTGCATCCAGTGCACCCGCTGCGTGCGCTTCGCCGAGGAAGTGGCTGGCGTGCCGGAGATCGGCGCCATCTATCGCGGCGAGAACATGCAGATCACCACCTATCTGGAGCGCGCCGCCAAGAGCGAGCTCTCCGGCAATGTGGTCGATCTCTGCCCCGTCGGCGCGCTGACCTCGCGCCCCTATGCATTCGAGGCGCGGCCGTGGGAGCTGAAGAAGACGCTGGCCATCGACGTGATGGACGCGGTCGGCACCAACATCCGGCTCGATAGCCGCGGCCGGCAGGTGCTGCGCGCGCTGCCGCGCGTCAATGACGACGTGAACGAGGAATGGGCGAGCGACAAGACCCGTCACGCGGTCGACGGCCTCGTCCGCAAGCGGCTCGACAAGCCTTATATCCGCAAGGGCGGCAAGCTGGTCGCGGCCAGTTGGGACGAGGCGTTCGCCGCCATCGCCAAGGCCGCCAAGGGTCTGGACGGATCGGTCGCGGCCATCGCCAGCGACCAGCTCGATTGCGAGACGCTGTTCGCGACGCGCGAACTGGTCCATGCGCTCGGCGGCACGCTGCTCGAAGGGCGGCAGACCGGGCTGGACTATGACGTCACCAGCCTCTCGGCGGTCAATTTCAACTCGACCATCTCCGGCATCGAGACGGCGGACGCGATCCTGCTGGTCGGCACCAACCTGCGTTGGGAAGCGCCGCTCATCAACACGCGCATCCGCAAGGCGATCAAGAAGGGCGCCAAGGTCTACGCGATCGGCCCGCAGGTCGACCTCAGCTACAAGGTGACGTGGCTCGGCAACGATGCGGCGCTGCTCGCCAAGCTGCCCAGGGAGGTGGTCGATGCGTTCCGCGCGGCGGAGCGGCCGGCGCTTATCATGGGCGGCGGCGCGCTGGCGGTGGCCGGCCTGCACGGCGCGGGGCTGGCGGCGGTCGAGACGCTCGGCCTGATCCGCGAGGGCTGGAACGGCTTCAACGTCGTCCATATGGCCGCCGCGCGTATGGGCGGGCTGATGCTCGGCTTTGCCGCCAAGGGCGGCGTCAACGAGATTGCGCAGGCGGCCCCTAGGCTGCTGTTCCTGATGGGCGCGGACGATGTTCCGTTCGACAGGTTCGCGGAGAGCTTCAAGGTCTATGTCGGCCACCATGGCGACAAGGGCGCGCATGCGGCGGACGTGATCCTGCCCGGCGCGGCCTATACCGAGAAGGCCGGCACCTATGTGAACACCGAGGGGCGCGTGCAGCGCGGCGACAAGGCCGTATTCGCGCCCGGCGATGCGCGCGAGGACTGGACGATCCTGCGCGCGCTTTCGGACGTGCTTGGCGCGACGCTGCCGTTCGATAGCTTCGAGGCGCTGCGGGCGGCGATGGTCGCGGCGGTGCCCGCGCTGGGCGAGGAAGGGCTGGCCGCTTATGGCTGGGTCGCGCCCAGGCTCCCCGCCAAGCCGGAGAGCCGCGAGATCGGCCTGCCGCTCAAGGATTTCTACCTCACCAACGCCATCTGCCGGGCCAGCCCGACGATGCAGCGCTGCTCGGCGGAACTGCTCCATGGCGAGGATTTCGCGGAGGCTGCGGAATGACCGCCTGGTTCCAGACATTGCTCGGCACCGGCTGGGGCTGGTTTGTCGCCAACCTCATCTACGTGCTGCTGATCGCGCTACCGCTGATGCTGGCGGTGGCGATGATCATCTACGCGGATCGCAAGATCTGGGCGGCGATGGCGCTGCGGCGCGGCCCCAACGTGGTCGGCCCGCTCGGCTTGCTGCAAAGCTTTGCGGACGGCCTCAAGGTCTTCCTGCAGGAGACGATCATCCCGAGCGCGGCCAACAAGGGCCTGTTCCTGCTCGCGCCGATCATCACCTTCACCGTGGCGCTGATGGCCTGGGCGGTCATCCCGTTCCAGGCGGAGGTGGTGCTGGCCAACATCAATGTCGGCCTGCTCTATATTCTCGCGGTCAGTTCGCTCGGTGTGTATGGCGTCATCATCTCGGGCTGGGCGTCCAACTCGAAATATCCCTTCTTCTCGGCGATGCGCGCCTCGGCGCAGATGATCTCCTATGAGGTCTCGATCGGCTTCGTGCTGATCAGCGTGGTGCTGTGGTCGGGCAGCTTCAACCTCTCGACCATCATCGAGACGCAGAAGGGCTATTATGGCTTGCTCAACGGCCACGGCTTCAACCCGCTGCTGTTCCCGATGGCGATCGTGTTCCTCATCTCCGCCATGGCCGAGACGGCGCGCACGCCGTTCGACCTGACCGAAGCGGAGTCCGAGCTGGTCGCTGGCTACCAGACCGAATATTCGTCGATGAGCTTCGCGCTGTTCTGGCTCGGCGAATATGCCAACGTCCTCCTGATGTGCGCGCTCAACGCCATCCTGTTCTGGGGCGGCTATCTGCCCCCGCTCGACTGGGCGCCGCTCTATTATGTGCCGGGCATCATCTGGCTGTTCGCCAAGATATTGTTCTTCTTCTTCGTCTTCTCCTGGGTGAAGGCGACGGTGCCCCGCTACCGCTATGATCAGCTCATGCGGCTTGGCTGGAAAATCTTCCTGCCGCTCTCGCTGTTCTTCGTATTCCTCGTGTCCGGGTTCCTGATGTTGACCCGCTTTGGAGGCGGCGCATGATTGCGCACTGGATCAAATCGTTCACTCTCTGGGAGTTCATCGGCGCGCACTGGCTGACCTTGAAGTATTTCTTCAAGCCCAAGGCGACCATCAACTATCCCTATGAGAAGAACCCGATTTCGCCGCGGTTCCGGGGCGAGCATGCGCTGCGCCGCTACCCGAACGGCGAGGAGCGCTGCATCGCGTGCAAACTGTGCGAAGCGATCTGCCCGGCGCAGGCGATCACCATCGAGGCGCAGCCGCGCGATGATGGCTCGCGGCGGACCACGCGCTACGATATCGACATGGTGAAGTGCATCTATTGCGGCTTCTGCCAGGAGGCCTGCCCGGTGGATGCGATCGTCGAGGGGCCGAATTTCGAATTCGCGACGGAAACGCGCGAGGAACTGATCTACGACAAGGCGAAGTTGCTCGCCAATGGCGACAAATGGGAGCGGGCGATCGCGGCGAACCTTGCCGCCGATGCGCCCTATCGCTAAGGCGCCCGGCAACCGAGAGGGGGACGATGACCGTTCAAGCATTCGCCTTTTATCTGTTCGCGACGATCGTGCTGGCTTCCGGCACCATGGTGATTCTCGCGCGCAACCCGGTGCACAGCGTGCTGTGGCTGATCCTGGCGTTCTTCAACGCCGGCGGCCTCATGGTGCTGCTCGGCGCGGAGTTCATCGCGATGCTGCTGATCATCGTCTATGTCGGCGCGGTCGCGGTGTTGTTCCTGTTCGTGGTGATGATGCTCAACATTGATTTCGCGGCGTTGCGCGCGGGATTTGTGAGCTATTTCCCATTGGGCGGGGCCATCGCGCTGGTGTTGCTGGTCGAGCTGCTGCTTGGCGTGGGCGCATGGAAGGCCGGCGCGCTCAACCTCGCCCAACGCATCGCACCGGTGCCGGACGCCACGCCCAATATCGAGGCGATCGGAGCGCTGCTCTACACGCGCTACATCTTCCTGTTCGAAGCGGCGGGCCTCATCCTGCTGGTCGCGATGATCGGCGCGATCGTGCTGACCCACCGCGCACGCGGCGGCGTCCGCTCGCAGAATATCGACCGGCAGAACCGTCGCCGGCCGCATGAGGCTATCCGCAATGTCAATCAGCCCGTCGGTCAGGGCGTGGATCTCGGAGGGGTTGAGCCATGATCGGCCTCGCGCATTATCTGGTTGTCGGCGCGATCCTGTTCGTGCTCGGCGTGCTGGGCATCTTCATCAACCGCAAGAATGTCATCATCATCCTGATGGCGATCGAGTTGATCCTGCTCGCGGTGAACATCAACCTTGTCGCCTTCAGCGCCTATCTGGGCGATCTGGTGGGGCAGGTGTTCGCGATGTTCGTGCTGACCGTCGCCGCCGGCGAGGCCGCTGTCGGCCTGGCCATCCTCGTCATCTATTTCCGTGCGCGCGGCACCATCGCCGTCGACGACGTCAACCGGATGAAGGGCTGAGCGCGGCATCATGATTTCCATCATCGTCTTTGGGCCGCTGCTGGCCGCGATCATCGCAGGGCTGGGCAATCGCGCCATCGGCAACGTGCCGGCCAAGGTCGTCACCACGGGCGCGCTGTTCCTCTCCTGCGCGCTTTCCTGGCCGATCTTCCTGAGCTTCCTCGGTGGCGGCGCGGAGCCGCATGTCGAGCAGGTGTTCACCTGGATCCGCTCGGGCACGTTCGATGCAAGCTGGCAGTTGCGGGTCGATACGCTCACCGCGACCATGCTGGTCGTCGTCACCACCGTCTCGGCGCTCGTCCACCTCTATAGCTGGGGCTATATGGACGAAGACCCGGATCAGCCGCGCTTCTTCGCCTATCTCTCGCTGTTCACTTTCGCCATGCTGATGCTGGTGACGGCGAACAACCTCATCCAGCTTTTCTTCGGCTGGGAAGGGGTGGGCCTGGCCTCCTATCTGCTGATCGGCTTCTGGTTCAAAAAGCCCAGCGCCAACGCTGCCGCGATCAAGGCGTTCGTCGTCAACCGCGTCGGCGACCTCGGCTTCATGATGGGCATTTTCGGCGTCTATCTGGTGTTCGACACAATCGACATCCCGACGATCCTGGAGGCTGCGCCGGCCATGGCCGGATCGACCATCGGCTTCCTTGGCGGCCGGTTCGAGACGATGACGGTGCTTTGCCTGCTGCTGTTCGTCGGCGCGATGGGCAAGTCCGCCCAGCTCGGCCTGCACACCTGGCTGCCGGACGCGATGGAAGGCCCGACCCCGGTCTCCGCGCTGATCCACGCCGCGACCATGGTGACGGCGGGCGTGTTCATGGTCTGCCGTCTGTCGCCGCTGTTCGAGACGAGCGCGACCGCCATGGCGGTCGTCACCATCGTCGGCGCCGCGACCTGCTTCTTCGCCGCGACGATCGGCACCTGCCAGACCGATATCAAGCGGGTGATCGCTTATTCGACCTGTAGCCAGCTCGGTTATATGTTCTTCGCGGCGGGCGTCGGCGCCTATGGCGCGGCGATGTTCCATCTGCTGACCCACGCCTTCTTCAAGGCGCTGCTGTTTCTCGGTGCCGGCTCGGTCATCCACGCCATGCACCATGAGCAGGACATGCGCTATTATGGCAGCCTGCGGAAGCAGATCCCGTGGACCTTCTGGACGATGATGGCCGGCACGCTCGCCATCACCGGCGTCGGCATTCCGTTCACCGAGATCGGTTTCGCGGGCTTCTTCTCCAAGGACGCGATCCTGGAGAGCGCCTATGCGGCCGGCGGCAACGGCACCATGGCCTTCTACCTCGGCGTGTTCGCGGCGCTGCTCACCAGCTTCTATAGCTGGCGGCTGATGTTCCTCACCTTCTGGGGCAAGCCGCGCTGGGAGCAGAGCGAGCATATCCAGCATGCGGCGCATGATGCGCACGGCCACGGCTATGACGATCATCATGCACATGCTGCCCACGGCCATGAGGGCCATGGCGACGGCACGGCCGGCTACCATCCGCACGAGAGCGGCTGGGTGATGCTGATCCCGCTGATCGCGCTCAGCATCGGCGCGGTCGCCGCGGGCTATGTGTTCTACCATGGCTTCGTCGGGCCGGAGGAAGGCGCGCATTTCTGGGCGGCCAGCACCCTGTTCTTCAATGAACATCTGGCGGAAGCGGCGCACCATGTGCCGGCCTGGGTCAAGCTGTCGCCGGGTATTGCCATGCTGCTTGGCCTCGCCATCGCCTGGCTTGCCTATATGCGCTACACGGATTGGCCGGCGCGGTTCACGGCGCAATTCTACCTGCTCTACGACTTCCTGCTCAACAAATGGTATGTCGACGAGCTGTATGACCGCATCTTCGTGCGCCCGGCATTCTGGTTCGGCAGGCTGTTCTGGAAGGGCGGCGACGAAGGCACCATCGACCGTTTCGGTCCGGATGGCGCGGCGGTGGCCGTGGTCGCGGGCGGCCGGGTCACGCGCGCCCTCCAGTCGGGCTATCTCTATTCCTATGCGCTGGTGATGCTGATCGGGCTCGCCGCGGCCGCAACCTGGGCGATCATGCCGAAATGAACCAGCTAGGCTTTCCCATTCTCACGCTGATGCTCGCCATTCCAATGGCGGGGGCCATTGCGTGCCTGTTCGTCTCCGCGCAATCGGCGCGCTGGATCGCGCTGCTCGCGACGCTCGCGGACCTGCTGCTCGGCATTGTGCTCTGGGCGACGTTCGACCAGAGCGTGGGCGCGCCGGTCTGGCAGTTCCAGGAATTGCAGCAAGGGCTGTTCGGCCGCTTTTCCTGGGCATTGGGGATCGACGGCATCGCGCTGATGCTCATCATGCTCACCGTATTCCTGATGCCGATCTGCATCGGCGTGAGCTGGGAGGCTGTGCAGAAGCGGGTCGGCGAATATATGGCCGCCTTCCTGTTCATGGAGGTGCTGATGATCGGCGTCTTCGCGGCGCAGGACATCTTCCTCTTCTACGTCTTCTTCGAGGCGGGCCTCATCCCGATGTATCTCATCATCGGCATATGGGGCGGCGCGGACCGCGTGTACGCGAGCTACAAATTCTTCCTCTACACGCTGCTCGGCTCGGTGCTGATGCTCATCGCCATGCTGTGGATGACGCGCGACGCGGGCACCACCAGCATCCCGGTGCTGATGGCCTATGATTTCGACCCCGCCGCGCAGAACTGGCTGTGGCTGGCCTTCTTCGCCAGCTTTGCGGTGAAGATGCCGATGTGGCCGGTCCACACCTGGCTGCCGGATGCGCACGTGCAGGCGCCGACCGCCGGTTCGGTCATCCTGGCCGGCGTGCTGCTCAAGATGGGCGGCTATGGCTTCATCCGCTTCTCGCTGCCGATGTTCCCGGAGGCCTCGTCGCATTTCGCATGGCTGATCTTCGCGCTGTCGATGGTTGCGGTGGTTTACACCAGCCTCGTCGCGCTCGTGCAGAACGACATGAAGAAGCTGATCGCTTATTCCTCGGTCGCGCACATGGCGATCGTCACCGTCGGCCTGTTCGCCTTCAACCAGCAGGGCCTGGAAGGCGCGATGATGGTGATGCTTGGCCATGGCCTCGTTTCCGGCGCGCTGTTCATGTGCGTTGGCGTGATCTACGACCGGCTGCATACCCGCGAGATTGATCGCTACGGCGGTCTGGCGATCAACATGCCCCGCTATGCGGTGCTGTTCCTGCTGTTCACCATGGCGTCGATCGGCCTGCCGGGCACCAGCAACTTCGTGGGCGAGCTGCTCTCGCTCATGGGCGTCTATCAGGTGTCAAGCTGGGTGGCGCTGATCTGCACCACCGGCATCATCCTGGGTGCGGCCTATATGCTCTATCTCTACCGCCGCGTAGTGTTCGGCGATCTGGTCAAGGATGACGTGAAGGCCATGCCTGACCTTTCGCCGCGCGAGATTGCGTTGATGGTGCCGCTTGCGCTGGTGGTGCTGTGGATGGGCGTCTATCCCGAGAGCTTCCTGTCGCCGATGCGGGCCAATGTCGCCAGCATCGTGGCGCGCACGGAGGCCGCGCGGCCCATTGGCGATGCGCAGATCGCCATGAGCCACCAACAGAAGACAGTTTCGCACGCCGAGCTTGGCGGGGAGTCGCATTGATGGATAGCCTGGGCGCCTTTGCCTCGGTCCTGCCCGAGATCATCCTGACCGTCGCGGGCCTCGCGCTGCTGATGGTCGCCGCTTATGCCGGCGATGCCGCCGCACGTGTGATCGGTTGGCTTGCCGTGGCCGCGCTGGCGCTGACGGAGGTCGCGCTGGCCACATCGGCCGTCCATGCCGGCGGCGAGATTTTCGGCGGCCTGTATCGCGCCGATGCCTTCGCGGCCTTCGCCAAGGGCATCATCTATGCGGCCGCGGCGGCCAGCATCGTCGTCGCGCCGCGCTTCTTCGCGCGCGATGGTGGGCAGCGCGCCGAATATGCGGTGCTCATCCTGTTCGCCTGTGTCGGCATGAGCATGATGGTTTCCGCGGCGGACTTCATCACGCTCTATGTCGGTCTGGAGTTGACTAACCTCTCCTCCTACGTGCTTGCCAGCTTCACCCGGCGGGACATTCGCTCAGCGGAATCCGGCCTCAAATATTTCGTGCTGAGTTCGCTCGCCAGCGGCATCCTGCTCTACGGCATGTCGCTGCTTTACGGCTTTTCGGGCACGACCAGCTTCGCCGGTGTCGCCGAAGCGCTCTCGCAGGGCATGAATATGGGCGAGACGTTCGGTCTCGTCTTCATCCTCGCCGCGCTCGCCTTCAAGATCAGCGCCGTGCCGTTCCATATGTGGACGCCGGACGTGTATGAAGGCGCGCCGACGCCGATCACCGCCTTCTTCGCCACTGCGCCCAAGGTGGCCGCCTTCGCGCTCACCGTGCGCATGGCGGTCGTCGCGCTCGGGCCGGGCGCGCATAGCTGGCAACAGATTGTGATCTTCCTCGCCATTGCCTCCATCGTGCTCGGTGCGGTCGCGGCGATCACCCAGCGCAACATCAAGCGCCTGCTGGCTTATTCGTCGATCAACAATGTCGGTTTCGCGCTGATCGGCCTCGCTGCCGGCACGGCTGAGGGCGTGGCGGCGGTGATGAGCTACCTGTTCATCTATGTCATCATGACCATCGGCAGTTTCGTCTGCGTGCTGCAGATGCGGGATGAAGAGGGCAACCAGATCGAGAGCATCGCCAGTCTTGCCGGCCTTTCGCAGACCCGGCCGGGCCTGGCCGCCGCCTTCGGCATCTTCCTGTTCAGCCTCGCGGGCATCCCGCCGCTGTTCGGCTTCTGGGCGAAGTTCCTGGTGTTCGATGCGGCGGTCGCTGCCGGTCTGGCACCGCTCGCCGTCATCGGCATCGCGGCCTCGGTTATCAGCGCCTTCTATTATCTCATGGTCATCAAGGTGATCTACCTCGATACGCCGACTGGTCGCTTCTCCACCGAGCGTAATCCGTTCGACTATGGGATCATGACGGTGTGCGCGGCGGTGACGGTGCTGGGCTATCTGCTCAACCCGTGGCTCGGCGCGACGAGCGCGGCGGCGGCGGCATCGCTGTTCTGAATGGGCCTGTCCTGAACGGACGGGTCCGCCTCGTCGCGGAAACCGGATCGACCAACGCCGATCTGCGTGCACTGGCGGTCGCTGGCTGGCCTGAAGGGCAATGGCTCCGTGCCGAGCGGCAGACGGCAGGGCGCGGGCGCCTCGGCCGGGATTGGCAGAGCCTCACCGGCAATCTCCACGCGTCGACGCTGATCCGCCTGCGCGCTGGCGATCCGCCCGTGACCGGCCTCGGCCTGTTGATCGGCGTCGCCGTGCAGGCCGCTCTTGCAGGCCTGCTCCCGCATGCGGCGCTGCTGCTCAAATGGCCCAATGATGTCATGGTCGGCCATGCCAAGCTCGCCGGCATGCTGCTGGAGCGGGAAGGGAAGGCCGTGGTCGCCGGCATCGGCGTCAACGTCGCCTTCGCGCCGCCGCTGCCGGATCGCGAGACCGTCGCGCTGGCCGATCTGCCGGGCGGCACCGCGCTGGATGCCGGCGCCGTGCTTGATGCGCTGGTGCTGTCGCTCGATGGCTGGTTGGCTTGCTGGCGGGCGGAAGGCAACGCGGCTATCATCGCCGCCTGGTTGGCGCGCGCGCATCCGGTGGGCACGCCGCTCGCCGTCTCGACCGGGGCGGATCGGCCACAGCAGGGCCGCTTTCTTGGTTTGGGCCATGATGGCGCCTTGATCCTGGGGCTGGATGACGGCACGCAGATCACCATCCACAGCGGTGACGTGGGCATGCTCCCTTGACCGCGCGGCCCATTGCCTGACAGGACTGGCCCATGCTTCTCGCCATTGATGCCGGCAACACCAACATCGTCTTCGCGCTCGTCGATCTGACGGCGGATGGCGGGCGCGGCGCCATTCGCGCGCGCTGGCGCATGGCGACCGACGCCCGCCGCACGGGCGATGAATATGCGGTGTGGATCAACCAGCTGCTCGCGCTGGAAGGGCTGGCGATAGCGGACGTCACGGCCGTCATCATCTCCACCGTGGTGCCGCGCGCGCTGCATAATCTCACCGTGCTCGCCAGCAAATATGTTGGTGTCGAGCCGCTCATCGCTGGCCGCCCGCCGGTGGAATGGTCCGTCACGCTCGACGTGCCAATGCCCGAGACGGTGGGGGCGGACCGCGCCGCCAATGCCATCGCTGCCCATGCCGCATTCGAGGGCGATCTCATCGTCATCGATTTCGGCACCGCCACCACCTTCGATCACATTGATTATAGCGGCGCCTACAAGGGCGGGATCATCGCCCCCGGCATCAACCTCTCGCTCGATGCGCTGGTCAGCGCCGCCGCGCGGCTGCCGCGCATCGCCGTGGCCGCCCCGGCCCATGCGGGCGTGATCGGCCGCACCACCGAGGACCAGATGCTGATTGGCGTGTTCTGGGGCTATGTCGCGATGATGGAGGGCCTCGTCGCGCGCATGCGCCGCGAGATTGGCCGCCCCGTCACCGTCATCGCCACGGGCGGCCTCGCCATCCTGTTCGACGAAAAGACCGATTTGTTCGATGCCATCGTGCCTGACCTCACCATCAATGGCCTCGTGATCCTCTATCAACGGAGCCGAATGTCTGCATGAAACCAGGTGAAGAATTGTTGTTCCTGGCCCTTGGCGGGTCAGGCGAGATTGGCATGAACCTCAATCTCTATGGCTGTCGCGGCAAGTGGGTGATGGTCGACCTCGGCGTGAGTTTCGCCGATCCGGCGTGCCCGGGCGTGGACGTCGTCATGCCGGACATCAGCTTCATCGAGGAGCATCGTGACGATCTGCTCGGCATCGTGCTCACCCACGGGCATGAGGATCATATCGGCGCTCTGCCTTATCTTGCGCAGGATCTCGGCGTGCCGCTCTATGCCACGCCGTTCACCGCCGGACTCATCAAGGGCAAGCTGGTCGAGGAAGGCATTGAGGATGCGGTGACGCTCCATGTCATCGAGACGGGGCAGCCGTTTGAACTGGGCCCGTTCGGTTTCCGCCACCTGCCGCTCGCCCACTCGATCCCCGAGGGCAATGCGCTGCTTATCGAGACGCCGTTCGGCCGCATCTTCCACACCGGCGACTGGAAGCTGGACGAGGAGCCACAGATCGGCGTGCCGACCACCGGCGAGGAGCTGAGCGCCATCGGCGATGCCGGCGTACTGGCGCTGGTGTGTGACAGCACCAACGTGTTCAACAAGGAGCCGAGCGGATCGGAGGCATCGGTCAAGGCCGGCTTGCTGGAGGCTGTCTCGGCGGCACGGGGGCGGGTGCTGGTCACGACCTTCGCCAGCAACGCCGCGCGGCTCCAGACGCTGGGCGAGGTGGCCCGGCTGACCGGGCGCAAGCTGTGCGTCGCCGGGCGCTCGCTGGACCGGATCATCGCCGTTGCCAAAAGCTGCGGCTATCTCAAGGAGTTTCCGCCGCTGGTCGATTTCGACGGCATCATGGCGGTGCCCCCGCGCGAGGCGATGATCATCGCCACCGGCGGGCAGGGCGAGCCGCGCGCGGCGCTGGCGCGCATCGCGTTCGATCAGCACCCGATCAAGCTGGACGCGGGCGATACGATCATCTTTTCCTCTCGCAAGATTCCGGGCAACGAGATTGCCATCGGCCGCATCCAGAACATGCTGGCCGCCCGCAATATCGAGATGATCACCGAGAGCCAGGCGCATGTCCACGTTTCCGGCCACCCCGGCCGGCCGGAACTGCTTGCCATGTATGACTGGATCCGGCCGGAAATCCTCATGCCCGTGCATGGTGAGCGGCGGCACATGGCCGAGCAGGCGCGCCTGGGTGCGGCGCACGGCATTGCGCGCATCATCGTGCAGACGAATGGCGATGTCGTCCGTCTCGCGCCCGATGGTCCGGCGAAGGTGACGGAGGTTCATCACGGCCGGCTAGTGCTGGACGGCAACGTCATCCTGCCTGCCGATGGCCAGACCATGAACGATCGGCGCAAGCTGATGGTCAACGGCCATATCACCGTCGGCGTGGCGATCCGCCGGGGTGGAAAATTGGCGGGCACACCCGATATCCGCATGAAGGGCGTGCCGGTCGAGGATGAACGCGCGCGCTTCCTGGAGGATGCGGTTGCGGCTTTGAGCCGGGTCGTCCAGAAGGCCGCGGGCCGGCAGGGCGATATCGAGGCGCTGCGTGAGGCAATCCGCCTCGCCGTGCGGCGCACCGCCGCCGACTGGACCGGCAAGAAGCCGATCGTCGACGTGACGATCGTCGAGGCCGACTGAAGGGAAAGGCTGTCACCTCATGCGCTGGACGACGATCCTCGCCATCTATTTCCTGCTGTGGTTCCTCAGCCTGTTCCTGGTGCTGCCTTTCGGCGTCAAGACGGCGGAGGAAGCCGGCAAGGATCTGGTGCCCGGCCAGGCGGAGAGCGCTCCGGCAGAGTTCAGGCCGCTTCGGGTCTTCGGTGCGACTTCGCTGGTCGCTGCCGCCCTGTTCGTGCTGTTCTACGCCAATTATGTGAATGGCTGGGTGGACGCGAACAGCTTCAACTTCCTGTTCTCACCGCCCGCCAACGCTCTGAACTGACATTAGGGGGGCTGGCGGTGCGGCTTGGCGATCTTTGATCGCCGGGTGGTACCGTGATTTCGCTTGAGGCCGCTCCACGCCTTCTCCGGGCGCAAGGCACGGGTCTCGGTTCGATAGCAACGTCAATGCTCCTGCGAAAGCAGGAGCACGACGTGGAGGCAGGCTCTAACGCGCACGCACGGCCCGCTATTGCAACCTCAGAGTAATGTGCCCGCTCGCCCCGCTATTGCGGCCGGAGCCGCTCGATCGCCTGTGCGAGCGCGACGTAGAGCTTGCCGATATCGGACGAGATCATGGTGAGCGCCAGCGTGCTGCCTTCGCGTGTGGCCAGCACGGTGCGCAGCAGTGCTTCGAAATCGTGGATGTAGCGGTTCACCTGCTCGCGGAACTCGGCTTCGTCGCTGTAGAGGGTGTGGACCTCCCTGGCGTCTGCCCCCGTCACCAGCTTCACCGCGCGGCGGGCGAACAGGCCCTGCTCGCCCTTGAGATAGGCAGCCCATTCGGCGTCCGTCACATCGCGGTCGAGCCATTTGCCGACGTCGATGGCATGTTCGTTGAGCGCCGCGATGAGGTGGGCGGAGCGCTGCGCCAGTTGCTCGCGCCCCTGCTCCTCGATGCGCGTGCCATTGTCGGCCAGCGCGGTTTCCAGCGCCTTGCTGGCTTCGGTCAGGCCGAGCACCCGCTCCGTCAGTTCGCCGGTGGCGCGGTGCGCGGCCTTCACCGCGTCGTCTGCCGCCAGCGCGATCCGCTCGATCTGCTCGGTGACGGTGGTGCCGAGCGCCTTCTGCACCGCCTCGCTGCTCGCCGTGCCAAGGGCCTGCGCGGCCTCGGGGATCGCGTCGGCAATGGCGCTGCGGGCGCGGGCGGCGGCGGCATCGGCCGTTTCGCGCACGCGGGTGAGTGCCTCGACCATCTGCGGCCCAGCCGACTCGCCCAGCCGGCCCATGCCTGCACCGGCTTCGCCAATGGCGGCGGCCAGCGCCTCGATCTGCTGCTTCTGCGCGGCGAGCGCACCCTGCGAGCGATCCAGCGCATCGGCGAGGGCCGAGACATGCCCGTGGGCCAGCTGCTCCGATTCCTGAAGTTGGCTCACCACGCCGGCCGCCACGGCTTCGACCGCTTCGATGTCGGGGCTGGCCGTCTGGATACGTTGCTTGAGCGCCTCCAGCCGCGTCTCGACCCGTTCCAGCGCGCCGGGGATGCTCTCATCCAGCTCGCGGATGCTGGAATCGAGCGCGAGCAGCAGCGCTTCCCCGCGCTGGATCAGCGCATCCGATCCGCTGTGGCCGGCCTCGATCGCGCCGACCAGTTGGTGCGTCTCGTCGGAGAGGCGTGTCATGGAGCCGGAGAGCGCCTCGTTGCGTGCGAGTGCCGACCGTTCCAGCCCGTCGAACGCATCGGCCAGCGCGGCCACGCCGCTCGCCGTGCCATCCAGCCAGGCGCCGCTCTTGCCGGCCTGTTCGGCCAGGCGCGTGTCCAGCGCACCCAGCAGCGTATCGACCTTGCGGCAATGCTCGGCAAACTGATCGAGCGAGTGGGTGGCGCTGCTCTCGATGGCGGTGCGGCTGTTTTCCACAAGCTGCGCCAACGCCTGATTCTGCGCCTCGATACGCTCCTCGGAGGTCTGCGTGACGGATTTCACCCGGTCGAGCGTCAGGTCGATACGGGCGGAGGAGAGTTCCGAGAGGTTGGTCAGCTCCTCGCCGGCCTGCCGCGCACCTTCCTTCAGCCCGTCAAGCTGGCCGGCGAGCAGTGTGCTGGTTTCCAGCATCTGCGCGCGCGCTTCCTCGGCGACGAGCGCGGTCGTCTGCAATTGCTGGTCGAGCGTCTCATGGCGCTGCCCCAGATCTCCGCCGATCCGCGCGAGCGTCTCGGCCAGTGTCGCCAGCCGGTCCTCGAAACGCGGCAGCGCATCAGTCATCGCCGTGATCCGCTCGCCAAGCGCGGTGAGGGTGGCGATGGAGGCGGCGCTGCTCCGGTCGAGCTGGGCGCTCTGCTCCTGCGCCATGCGCATCGCATCGAGCACGGCGGCGGCGGATTGATCCGCGGCGGAGGAGAGCGCGCGGGTTTGCCCCAGAAATTGCGCCTGCACGTCATCGAGCCGCGCGGTTGCCTGCGCGGCCTGGCCGGTGAGGGCGCGAATGTGCGCGGTCTGCTCCGCCGGCGCCGTACCGCGCCGGGTAGCCACCAGCAGCAGTGCGGCGAGCGCCACCAGCAGCACCAGCGGCGCGGAGAGCGTGGCGATGCCGAGCAGCACCGGCATGAGCCGCGCGCCCGCCGCCGGGCTTGCTACGGTCCAGACCACCGCCGCCAGCCATGCCAGCGCGGCGATGCCGAGAATGGCGAAGGCGAGCGTGCGCCGCCGGGGCCGAGCGGGGGTTGGCGCTTCCGCCTCGTCCCAAAGCGTCTCGCGAGCGAGGTCCGTGCCCGTTTCGGTCGCGAAGTCGGTGGTGGCGTGCGCGTTATCCATGGGCTGCTCCGATAAGGGGGAGGGGGCGCGTGGCGCAACCGCGCCGGTGGCGGAAAAGGCGGGCTGCTCCCAACCTGGATCGGACTCGCGCAGTTTCGCCAGCCAGTCCGCGCTCAGCCCGCTCACGGCGGGCGCAGGACCGGCGTCGGGCCGATTCGTTCCATCCTGGGACGGATTCGTCTGTTTTTCTGGCCCGGGCATGGCCAATCCTTAACATGTTGGGGTCTGGCAGGAACCGCAATTTACCACTCGTTTACATTTGGATGGTTATCAAATCGTCATGGCTTATGATCCCGGCACATTGGAAGCAGCCCTGTCTGCGGCGGTCGGTTCGGACTTTGCGTTGATTGCCGATTTGCGGCACGCTTTTCTGGAAAGCGCCGAGCGCCAGGTCGATCTGCTCTCCCGCGCGCGATGCGACGCCAATTGGACGATGGCGGCGCTGCGCCTCAAGGGGCTGTGCGCCTCCTTTGGCGTCAATCATGTCATGGGCCTCGCCGACCGCGCGATCGAAGGCGCGCCGGGCGATCCGGTGATCCTGCGCGAACTGGCCAGCGCCATCGCCGCGATTTCCGCCGAGGGCCGGGACTGAATCGCCACCGGGGGCGGAGTTTCCGGGTGCTGCCGATGGGATGGTGGCTCGCTTCGATGATTTCTTCTGATTCCGAATAGCGGGCCGTCGGCTATGAGGGCAGCGCCCTCAGCCCGCATCCTTCAGTCGCTCTTGCTTCACGCTCTGCCTTGCATTCGGGCGGGCTGGAGGCCAGATTGGCGGCTCATATCCACGAAAACGATCGTTAGCACAGACTCATGGCGTTCATTGCTCTGCTCAGCGCGCGGGACGAAGTGCGTGAAGGAACGGGCGCCGCGGCTGACGGCGCCCTGATCGAATTTGGCGGACAGCCGCTGGTCGAGTTCCAAGCGCGTATCGCGATCGCCGCCGGGGCCGATCATATTCTCATTCAAACCGATTCGGTGACGGCCGATCTTGTCGGGCTGGTCGATCGGCTGACGGCCGAGCGGCAGGCGAGCGTTGCGCTGGTGCAGGATATGCTGTCCCTCTCGCGTAGCCTGGCGCCGGCGGACCGCATCCTGCTGATCGCCGAGACTATGCTGATCCCGGCCGAGGCCGTGGCCACGCTCGCGGGGCAAGGGGCGCCCGCGCTGCTCGCGCTCCCTTCCGTCTCCGCGACCAGCGGGTTCGAGCGGATCGACGCGGAGGCGATGTGGGCCGGTGCGCTGCTGCTGCCTGGGGAAGCCGTGCTCGCCACGCTCGACATGCTCGGCGAATGGGATCTGGGCCTGACGGTGTTGCGCCGCGCCGTGCAGATGGGCGCGCGCCGGGTGATGCTCCCGGTCGAGCTGGTGATGGATGGCCGCCTGGGCCTGTTGCAGACCCAGCAGAGTGCCGATGCTGCGCTGCAGGTGCTGGCCGCGCAGGACCATGGGGCCGGTGGGGAAGGGAGCGGCCTGCGCCGTTTGCTCACGCCGCTTGCCCGCCTGCTGGTGGGGGAACTGGTCCGCCGCCAGATCGAGCCGACGCGGATGATGGGGCTTGCGCTGCTGCTCGGCGTGCTCGGTCTTGCCTTGGGCGTCGCCGGTTTTGCCATCGTTGGGGTCGTGTTGGCGCTGCTCTCGATCGCGCTGTGCGACCTGGCGGGCCAATGCGCGGAGATCACCCTGCGCCCGGCGCCCTCTCCTTATGGTGGTTATATGCTGGATGGTCTGGCGGTGGCGCTGTTGGGGCTGATCGGCTGGCGATTATCCGAAGGCCATATCCTTTCTATTTCAGGATCTTGGTTCCCAATATTCATAGCAATTATTATACCCCTTGCCCGCGCGCAGGCAGACGTCGTGACCGGCCTGTGGGCGCCATGGGTGCAGATCAGTCTCCCCATCGTGCTGCTGGTGGTGCTGCTTGGCTTGCTGTTGGGGCAGGGGAGCGCGGCCTTCGCTTTGCTCGGCCTGTTGGCGCTGGCGGTGGTGACGCTCCGTCTCATTTCGGCACGCTCAAAAGTTTAGAGGGTGTTAAGGCCATTCCTTTAAGGGCGGCCTTATGACAGTCGGTGACGATCCAGGCCGGGAGCGCTCCCATGGCGGGGGCGGTGGGGCGAGCGCCTATTTCGCGCGCCGACTGATTGCGGATGCCCGACACAGCGCGGATCTCGCCGCATTGACGGACGATTCCGCGCGGCGATGGCCCGGCCGGCTACTTGCCGAAACCCGCTTCCACCTTGCCGCTATGGTGAATGCGCTTGAGCTGGCCATCATCGCGGCCGTGACGGATGCGCCGGCGCGCGCGGCAGTGGAGGCGCTCGGGCAAGGCTATGGCCGCCGCGCGATCGAACGCGAACCGGGGTTGCTCTCACCCGATCTGCTCGGGCATTTGCGGCGGCGCGCGGCTGTCGCTACCTTGCTTCGCCAGGCGGATGCCCTGCGGCCGCGCGGCGCGCCGCCTGCCATGGCGTCAATCGCGCTGGAGCCGCCGCAGGCCGATGCGCTCGCCGCGCTCGCCATCGTCGAGCAAGGCTGGCGCGCGCCCATGCTGCTCGATGCGACGATGCGGCCGGATTTGCCCGCCGAGCCGTTTCACGACCTTGCCTGGGGCGTGGCGGCCTTGCTGGTGCAGGGCTGCGAGCAGGCGACGGAGACGGTCGATCCGGCGATCATCCGGGCGATTGCGCAGGCGGCCGAAGCCGTTGTCGCTCACCATGACGAGGGGGCGGGGGCCGTCGCTCTCGCGTGCCGGTTTGCGCGCGCTGTACCGGCGGCGAGACGACCCGCGCTGGCCAACGCCGCGCTGGCCGATGCGCGGCTGCTGCCCTTCGCCGCCCTTACCGAAGCGGAGACCGGCCTGCCGACCGAACCGATCATCGAGGCGCTGCTCGATACCGATGACAGGCCGCGCCATGCCTTGTTCCGGCTGATGGCTATTGACGACGCCACCGCCTTTCGTGCGGCGGAGTGGCTCGCGCCCTTCACCGGGGCGGCGGCCGATGGCGACGAGGCACTGGCCCGATTTGTCGAGAGCTACCGCCTGCATGATCGCGCACGGGCGGAGCGTTGGCTCGCGGGCATGATGAAGCCGCGCGCGCTGGCCGACAAGCTTGCGCTGATCGGGCGTCCGCGATGATCGCGCTGCCGGTGCAAGCCCTGCTCGATGCCGAGGGGCGGATCGTCTCCGCCGGTGAGCCGCTGCTCGCGCTCCAGCGACAGGCCGGCGGCGCGGCGGATGGCCCGCTCGCGGTCCCGGCGCTGGCGGCGCTAATCCATCTCGCGCGGCGCCTCGCCATTCCCCTTTCCCGCGCGGTCACGGTGGCGGACGGCACAGCGGATGTCGACATGTGGGTGGAGGTACAGCCGATGGAGGATGGCTTTGCCATGGCCATCCTCGATTGGCAGGCGCGCCGGCCGCATGAGCCGCTTTTCGGGCGCGGCGGACAGGCCGGCTGGGCCTGGCAGGTCGACGCCCATCTGCGCTTTCAGGCGGTCGATGCGGATGCGGTCGCGCTCGGCCATGAGCCGCCGCGCGCCGGTGATCTGCTCACCGCCTATTTCCGCCTCGATACCGGCGCGGCGGAGGCGGCCTTCGCCATGCCACTGCTCGAAGCGCTGGCCCTGCGCGCGCCATTCAGCGGCCAGATCGGCCGGTTACGCGCGGACAATGCCGTCACCTACCAACTGTCTGGCGATCCGCTGATCGAACCTTCCGGCGCGTTGATCGGCTATCGCGGCCATGCCCTGCGCGTCGAAGGGGTCGCGGCGGGCGATCCCACGTCCATGCCGGATGCGAGCCTGTTCAGCCCCGCGCTGGCACAGCGTCTGGATCAGGCACTGCGTCAGCCGATCGGCCGCATCATCGCCCATGCCAGCACGATCAGCGGCCAGCATGAAGGGCCTCTGCGGCAGGATTATACCGATTATGCGGCGGATATCGCGGCGGCCGGCCGTCATCTCATGGCGCTGGTCGACGATCTTGCCGATCTTCAGGCGATCGAACGCCCGGACTTCGCGACGCTGCACGAGGAGGTCGACCTTGCCGACGTGGCCCGCCGTGCCGCCGGGCTGCTCAAGGTGCGCGCCGCCGCCCGGCAGATTCGTATCCAGGCGCCGACGGCGGATGAGCAGATGATCGTCCGCGCGGAGTATCGTCGCACGCTCCAGATTCTCGTCAATCTCGTCGGCAACGCCGTGCGCTACAGCCCGCCTGAAAGCATGGTGTGGGTGCGGGTCGACCAGGAAGGGCGGCGCGCCCGCGCGATCGTCGCGGATCAGGGCAGCGGCATCGACCCGGCCGATCATGAGCGCATCTTCGAGCGTTTCGAGCGGCTCGGGCGGTCCGGGGACGGAGGCAGCGGCCTCGGCCTTTACCTCTCGCGCCGCCTGGCCCGCGCGATGGGCGGGGACGTGACATTGGAAAGCGCACCGGGGCAGGGCGCCCGCTTCACGCTCGACCTGCCGCTCTGGGCCGGCGGCTGAGCCTCGCCTGCCCTGGTCGGCATATCGGCCAAGCTACACGCAAATAATATGGAGATAGAGAGCGGCCATGGCGCCCGTTGAGCAATTGATCGATGATATGCTGGATGTGCAGCGCAAGCTTGGCGAAACGGTGATCGAGGCGCGTACCGATCCGAGTCGCCGATCCGCAGTCATCGAGAGGCGCCGCCGCTTTGCCAGCGCCGTGCTTGCGGTGAGCGCAGCCGTCGAGAGTGAGGCCTTCATTCGCGATCAGCCGGAACTGGCTACCGAATTTCGCCATCGTTTCTCGGAAATCCGCAACAAGGTCGCGATATTTCAGGCAAAATGGCCAGCGGTGCTGCTCGATAACCACGATCCCGAGTTCGAGCCATCGGCTGCCAAGCTCCGTGCCAGCAACCGCGAATTCATTGAGTGGGCACGCAAGGCTTTGAAGCGCTGAGTCCTCACTGGCGTCGCCCGGCGCTGCGCATGACGTTCAATCTGGGGGCTGTAAGGGGTGAATGGCGTCCCGCCACTCCCTCAGGCTGCCCGCGCCTTTGCCGGCCCATAATAAAGCGCTCCGCTCGCCGCCATGTCCCGCAATTGCTGCGGCGGGGTGAACCGCTCACCATGCTGCGCGCTCAGCCGGTCCAGCGTCTCCACCACCTTGGCCGCGCCGATAGTGTCGATCGCGCTGAACGGCCCGCCAGTGTAGGGCGCGAAGCCCCAGCCGAAGATCGCGCCCAGATCGCCGTCCTGCGGTGTCACCAGCACGCCCTCGGCGAAGCAGCGCGCGCACTCGACCAACTGCCGATAGAGCAGCCGCTCGCGCACCTCCTCGGGTGACGGTTGCTCTGCCGCCAGCGGATAGGCCTGCGCCAAGCCTGGCCACAGCGCCTTCTTGCCGCCATCCGCCGGATAATCATAATAGCCCTTGCCGTTCTTGCGCCCCAGCCGGCCGATCTCGACCATATGCGCCGCGACCTCATCCGCCAGCGTGGCGACATAGGCGTCGCCCAGTGCCTTCTTCGTCGCCATCGTCACCTTATGGCCCAGTTCGATGGAGACTTCATCGGAGACGGCCAGCGGCCCCACCGGCATGCCGAGCTGCCGCCCGACATTCTCGATGAGAGCAGGGTTGATCCCCTCGGCCAGCATCTGCGTGCCTTCCTGCACATAGGTGCCGAAGCAGCGCGAGGTGTAGAAGCCGCGCGAATCGTTGACGACGATCGGCGTCTTGCGGATTTGCGCGACGAAATCGAGCGCCTTGGCCACCGCCGCGTCGCCGGTCTGCTTGCCGAGGATGATCTCCACCAGCGCCATCTTCTCGACCGGCGAGAAGAAATGGATACCGATGAAATTCTCCTGCTTTCTCCATGCTTTGGCGAGCGATGTTATAGGCAATGTAGAGGTGTTTGAGCCGAAGATCACGTCCGGCCCCAGCACGCTCTCCACCCGCTGGGTGATTTCCGCCTTCACCGCCGGGTCCTCGAACACCGCCTCGATCACGAAGTCGCAGCCCTTGAGCGCTGCCACGTCTGTCACCGGCGTGATCCGCGCCAGCGCCTCGGCCATTTTCTCCGGCGTCATGCCCTTGCCGATGCGGCTCTGCATCTGCGCCTCGGCATGGGCCTTGCCCTTGTCCGCCGCTGCCTGATCGCGGTCGAGCAGCAGCACTTCGATGCCGGCCTGCGCCGCGACATTGGCAATGCCTGCGCCCATCATGCCCGCGCCAAGCATGGCGAGCCGCTTCGTCGGCATCTTCTCCACGCCCGCCGGCCGCCGCGCCCCGCGCTCCGCCGCCTGCTTGGAGACGAACAAGGTACGCATCATGTTGCCAGCCTGCGGATCGGCCGCCACCCTGGCGAAATATTTGCTCTCCACCCGGATCGCGCGGTCCATCGGCAGCTGGATGCCCTCATAGACGGCGGAGAGCAGTGCGTGCGGCGCATGGATATTGCGCTGGGTCGTCTTGGTGGTCATCACCGTCGCGGCCATCATCGTCTGGATGAAGCCGGGGTTGAACTGGCCCGATCCGCCCGGCACCTTGAAACCCTTCACATCCCAAGGCTGGGTGTGCGCGCCCGGATTGACCTTCACCCATGCCTTGGCGGCCGCCACCGTCTCGCCCGACTCGGCCAGTTCGTCGACCACCTTCATCGCCAGCGCCTCAGCCGGGCGCCAGTTCTTGCCCTGGAGCATATACATGAGAGCGCCCTGGATACCGATGAGGCGCGGGAGGCGCTGCGATCCGCCGCCACCGGGAAACAGGCCGATGAGGATTTCCGGCAGGCCGATCGTCACCTTGGGATTGCTGGTGAGCACCCGATGATGACAGGCCAGCGCCAGTTCCAGCCCGCCGCCCATCGCTATGCCCTCGATGGCGGATGCGACGGGTTTGCCGCAGGTCTCAAGCTTGCGGAGCAGGTCGTTGAGAGAAAAGACTTTCTCGAATAAGGCGCCGAGATTCGGCCCGTCCTCTGCATTGGCCTCATGGAGCATCGCGCTCAGATATTTGAGGTCCATGCCCGCCATGAAGCCGCTGGCCTTGCCCGATGCGATGACCGCCCCCTTGATCGCCTCGTCGCTGCCGATCCGGGCGATGGCTTCGGCCAGATCGCTCAGGAAATCGGGGGTGATGACGTTCATCGACTGGTCGGGCACGTCGATGGTGAGCAGTGCGATGCCGTCGCTGTCGATCTCGGTGGTGATGGTCGTCGCCATGGCGTCCTCCGGGGGTGTGCCTGCGCCTGCCGGTCGGGTCGGGAGGCGGTTGGTTTCGGTTGGCGGAGTTAGATCCGCTCGATGATGATGCCGGTGCCCATGCCCGCGCCCACGCACAGGTTGATGAGCGCGGTGCCCTTGCCGGAGCGTTCCAACTCGTCGAGCGCGGTGCCCAGCACCATCGCGCCGGTCGCGCCGAGCGGATGGCCCATGGCGATTGCGCCGCCGTTCACATTTATGTCCTTGTGGTCGATGCCCATCGCCTGCATGTAGCGCAGCACCACGCTGGCAAAGGCTTCGTTCAGTTCCCACAGGTCGATATCGCTCGTGGACATACCAGCTTTTTTCAATAGCTTGTCAGCGATACTTTCCGGTCCGGTGAGCATGATGAGCGGCTCCGAGCCGATCGAGGCCATCGCCTTCATTCGTGCGCGGGGCTTGAGGCCATATTTTTCGCCCATTGCCTTGTCACCGACCAGCACGGCCGCCGCGCCATCGACAATGCCGGAACTGTTGCCGGCATGGTGGACATGGTTCACCCGCTCGACCTCCGGGTAGCGCAGCAGCGCGATGGCATCGAAGCCCGGCATCTCCTCGCCCATCGCCGCGAAGCTGGGCTTGAGCGCGGCCAGGCTCTGCATCGTCGTCTCCGGCCGCATATGCTCGTCATGGTCGAGCAGCACCTGGCCGATTACGTCGCGCACCGGCAGGATGGATTTGCCGAACCGCCCGTCCGTCCAGGCCGCCGCCGCGCGCTTCTGGCTCTCCACCGCATAGGCGTCCACATCGTCGCGCGAGAAGCCGAACTTGGTGGCGATCAGGTCCGCGCCGATGCCCTGCGGTGCGAAATAGGTGGCGTAGGCGACGGCGGGATCGGAGGCCCAGGCGCCGCCATCCGCGCCCATCGGCACGCGGCTCATGGATTCGACGCCGCCGCCAATGGCCAGCGCCGCCTCGCCGCTGATGACCTTGGCGAGCGCCATGTTGACCGCCTCCAGCCCGGATGCGCAGAAGCGGTTGATCTGCACGCCCGGCACCGTCTCGGCATAGCCGGCGGTGAGCACCGCCATGCGCGCAATGTCCGTGCCCTGCTCGCCGACCGGGGCGACGCAGCCGAGGATCACGTCATCGACATCGGCGGTGTCGAGCCGGTTGCGTTCGCGCACGGCGTCCAGCACCTGCACGGCAAGCTGGACGGGCGTGATCTCGTGCAGGGCGCCGTCGGGCTTGCCGCGCCCTCGCGGGGTGCGCACCGCGTCGTAGATGAAGGCTTCCATCGTGGCTCTCCTGCGGATCGGCTCCGGCGCCACATTGGAAGCGGGCCGGGAAGGGCGCACTATGGGCCATCGCCGTCGCGCTCGGCAAGGGCAGGCGGGCGATCTCCACAAAATGCCGCCTTACCCTAACGTAAACGGAAGAATGTTTGCGGTGAAAGCCGTAAATCAGGGTGGCACTTTCCCGCGATGCCCCGCCGACTCGGCGCCCTTCGAGAGTTGAATCACTCTCGTCCCCCGCTTATGTGCGCTGGAGCAAAGCGGCATGCTCAATCGCGTGTCTCCAGTCCAGCGAGGGGTATGCACATGGCCACCCGGCAGATCGAGGCGCCTGCCAAATCAAAAGGCGCCAAATCCAGAGACGATGTTCCGGCGGAGGTGGAGGACGCGATCCGCACGCTCATCCGCTGGGCGGGCGACGACCCGACCCGCGAGGGCCTGTTGGAGACGCCCAAGCGCGTCGCCAAGGCCTGGCGCGAATATTGCGAGGGTTACGAGGAAGACCCCGCCTATCATCTCTCGCGCATCTTCCACGAAGTTGGCGGCTATGACGAGATCGTGCTGCTCAAGGACATCCCGTTCCAGTCGCATTGCGAGCATCATATGGCGCCTATCGTCGGCAAGGCGCACATCGCCTATCTGCCGCGCGATTATGTCGTCGGCATCTCCAAGCTCGCCCGTGTGCTGGAGGCGTTCGCCCGCCGCCTTCAGGTGCAGGAGCGCCTCACCGCGCAGGTGGCGGACTGCATCTGCGAGAATCTGAACCCGCTCGGCGTTGCGGTGGTGATCGAGGCGAGCCACGGCTGCATGACCGCGCGGGGCGTGCGCACACATGGCACGGTGATGCGGACCAGCCGGATGATGGGCGTCTTCAAACGAGACGAGAAAAGCCGTGAGGAAGTGCTGCGCCTGATGGGCGTGAAGTGACGGCTGAAACCGCGCCGCTCGCCTTGGTGACGGGCGGCCACCGCCGCCTTGGCGCGCGCATCGCCATGCAGCTTGCCAGCGCGGGCTATGCGCTGGCGATTCATGGCCGCAACGATGTCGAGCCGCATCCCCTTCTGGCGGAGCGGCTGGCGGAGACGGACGCCGTCTGGCAGGGCTTTCTTGCCGATTTTCTGGTGCCGGGCGAGGCTGAGGCGCTTATTCCCGCCGTCATCGCCCATTTCGGCCGAGCGCCCGATCTGTTGGTCAACAGCGCCTCGCTGTTTGGCGCGGATCGGCTGGAGACGGTGACACAGGCCGATCTGGCCGATCACTTTGCCGTCAACGCCGCCGCGCCGGTACTGCTCAGCCAGGCTTTCGCCCGGGCCGAGCGGCCTGTCGGAGCGGATGCCGCCATCGTCAACATCCTCGATCAGCGCCTTACCCAACCACATGGCGATCAGCTTGCCTATACGCTCGGCAAATATGCGCTGGAGGGTTTCACGCGCATCGCCGCGCGGGAGCTGGCGCCCGCGATCCGCGTCAATGCGGTCGCGCCGGGGCTGACGCTGGCGACCGACGATTATTCGCAGGAGCAGCTGGAGTCCCTCACAGCGCGGATGCCGCTCGCGCATCTGCCCTCGAGCGAGGCCGTTGCGGAGGCCGTGCTCTATCTGGCGCGCGCATCATCCGTGACCGGCCAGATCCTCTCAGTGGATGCCGGTGCTCATATGCGCAGCTTCCCGCGCGACTTCATGCATTTGTAAGTGCTGCCCATGGCGGCCCCGCCGCCTGGCGCCAGCAAGCAAAAACCCCGCGAGACGCCGGTCCCGCGGGGTTCTGAAAGGTCTTGAGCGATCAGCCTCAGGCTTCTTCGCTCTCCTCGTCGCCGGTCGGCTCCTCGGCTGCCGTTTCCGTTTCGGAGGCGATTTCGCCCGGCTCGGCATTGGGATCGTAATCCTCGGTGAAGCCGGCTTCGTCCTTTTCGAACATCTGGGCCATCACGTCGACGCCGTCCTTCTGGAGATCGGCTTCCTCCGGCGACCGGGCGACGTTCACCTGAACGGTCACGGCCACTTCCGGGTGGAGCGACACGCGCACGTCGAACAGGCCGAGCGTCTTGATCGGCCGCTCCAGCACGACCATCGCCTTGGAGACGATGGTGTGGCCCGCCTCGTGCAGCGCCTCGACGATGTCCCGCACGGAGACGGAGCCGTAGAGCTGGCCGCTGTTGGACGACTGGCGGATAAGGACGACCTGAACGCCATTGACCGTCTCGGCCGTCTTGGCGGCGTCGTCACGGCGAGCGGCGTTGTCCGCCTCGATCTTGGCGCGATTGGCGTCGAACACGGCCTTGTTGGCATTGTTCGAGCGGAGCGCCTTCTTGTTGGGCAGCAGGTAGTTGCGCGCGTAGCCGTCCTTGACGGTCACGATATCGCCGATACCGCCCAGCTTCTCGATGCGTTCGAGCAGAATGATTTCCATGGGGTCCGCTCCTTACTTCACGATGTAGGGCAGCAGGCCCAGATGGCGGGCGCGCTTGATGGCCTGGGACAGCTCGCGCTGCTTCTTCGCCGAAACGGCGGTGATGCGCGAGGGAACGATCTTGCCGCGCTCGGAGACGAAGCCCTGCAGCAGACGAACATCCTTATAATCGATGCGCGGTGCGTCCTTCGCGGAGAAGGGGCAGGTCTTGCGGCGGCGGAAAAATGGGCGTGCCATGATGTCTGGTCTCCTTATTCGCCGCTGGAGGCTTCTTCACGCTCACGGCGCGGGCCGCGATTGTCGCGGTCGCCGCCACGGCGCTCGCGATCACGCTCGTTCTTGCGCATCATCACCGAGGGGCCGCTTTCCAGCGCGTCGACGCGCACGGTCATGTAGCGGATCACGTCCTCGTTGATCGCGGTCTGGCGCTCCAGCTCGGCGACGACGCCGGCCGGCGCGTCGATGTTGAGCATGACGTAGTGCGCCTTGCGGTTCTTGGCGATCTTGTAGGCGAGATTGCGGAGGCCCCAGCTCTCCACTTTCACGACCTTGCCCTGCTGGGATTCGATAATCTTGGCGGCATTTTCCGCCAGCGCATCGACCTGGGCCTGTGCCAGATCCTGACGCGCAAGGAAGACATGCTCATAATATGGCATGGATCTATGCGTCCTGTCTTTGGCCGATCGCTGATGGACGCCCCATGCGCACCACCCCTCCGGCTGTCGTCTTGCAAATGGTTTCCGCGCGGCAAGGCCAAGGCCTGCCCCGGGGAAGGGCGGGCCTATGACGGAAACCGGCGGGAAATGCAAGCGCTCCCCGTGCATCGGTGCGCTTGTGCGCCTTCCCTTATTGCTCGGGATACCAGAATTGCATGTGGCAGGCCTCGCACACGGCGTCCATCCGCCCGGCCGCATCCTGCAGCTTGACCGCATCCCGCCCGGCGGCGGCCTGGATATAGACGTCCGCAATATCGGCCAGTTCGGCGGCATGCTGGGCAAAGCCCTGCGGGTCCTTGGCGATGAACGCCTGGATTTGCTGTGCGGTGGCGGCGCCGGGCGCGCCTTCCTCGCCGATCGTCACGCCGGGCGGCGCGGCGATGATCTCCCTGGCCGTCGCCATGCTGGTCGCGGCCGCCTTCATCTGGCCGGCGGCATCGGCCAGCTTTTCCCAGTCCTGCGCGGAGAGGCTGGAGCCGTCCGGCTCGCCATTGTCGTTCATGCCGCGATTGCCCACGTCCCACAGGCGGTCGGCCTGCGGGGCGACCACGTCCTTCATCAAGCTGTGGACGATGGCCGAGTCGCCGCTGGCCTGCGCCGCCGCGATCAGGGTGAAGGCTGCGCCCAGCCCGAGTAATGCACGCTTCAATCCGTCTCTCCCTCGAAAGCACATATGGTCCGCCTTATGCCGTCTGGACCCGGCGGCGTCATCCCGCCTTGATCCAGCGCAAGACTGGCGGCCGGGGCGGCATATCCGCCGCGCCATGCTTGCCTGCCGCCGCGCACGGCTCTAGGGCACGGAACTTTCATTGACAGGGGACAGGTCCGCCATGCGCGCATTCATCTTTCCGGGGCAGGGCAGTCAGGCCGTTGGCATGGGCGCCGCGCTGGCCGCTGCCTCGCCGGTTGCCCGGCAGTTGTTCGAGGAAGTGGATGAGGCGCTCGGCCAGTCGCTGTTCCGCCTTATGAGCGAGGGACCGGCCGACGATCTCACCCTGACCGAGAATGCACAGCCGGCCATCATGGTCAATGCGCTCGCCGTGCTGCGCGTGCTGGAGGCGGAAGGCGGCGTCGCCATTCGCGACAAGGCGGATGCCGTCGCCGGTCACAGCCTGGGCGAATATAGCGCGCTGTGCGCGGTCGGCGCATTTGATCTGGCCACCACCGCGCGGCTGCTCAAGCTGCGCGGCCGCTCGATGCAGGCTGCCGTGCCGGTGGGCGAGGGGGCGATGGCGGCGCTGCTCGGCGCGGATATCGCGAAGGCCGAGGCACTGGCCGCCGCCGCCGCGCAGGGCGAGATATGCACCGTCGCCAACGATAATGACCCCGGCCAGGTCGTGATTTCCGGCCACAGGGGCGCGATCGAGCGCGCGGTGGAGATGGTGAAGGACCATGGCATCAAGCGCGGCGTGTTGCTGCCGGTCTCGGCGCCGTTCCATTGCCCGCTGATGCAGCCGGCGGCGGATGCCATGGCGGCGGCGCTGGCGGAGACAGCCTCGCCGGGCGCGTTCCTGCCGGTCTATGCCAATGTCACCGCCGCGCCGGTGAGCGATGCCGAGACGATCCGCCGCCTGCTGGTCGAGCAGGTGACGGGGCGGGTGCGCTGGCGCGAGAGCATCGCGGCGATGTGGGAGGCCGGGATCACCGATTTCGTCGAGTTCGGCGGCAAGGTGCTGGCGCCCATGGTCAAACGTATCGCGCCGGACGCGAGCGTGAGCAGCATCATCACCATGGACGATATCGAGGCGCTGGTCGGGCGGCTTTAAGAAGGGGCAGAGAAGAATCATGTTCGATCTTACGGGAATGACCGCGCTCGTCACGGGCGCCAGCGGCGGCATCGGCGCGGAGATTGCGCGGGCACTGGCCGGGCAGGGCGCGCGGCTCGCGCTTTCGGGCAGCAATGTGGAAAAGCTGGAGGCCTTTGCAGCCACGCTGGGCGGCGATCATGTCTGCCTGCCTTGCGATCTGGGCGATGCGGCAGCGGTCGATGGTCTGGTGCCGGCGACGGTCGAGGCGCTGGGCGGGCAGCTCGATATCCTCATCAACAATGCCGGCATCACGCGCGACAACCTCATCATGCGGATGAAGGATGAGGAATGGGACGCGGTGCAGCGCATCAATCTGGAGGCGGCCTTCCGCCTGATCCGCGCCGCTGCCCGGCCGATGATGAAGGCGCGCTTCGGCCGCGTCATCTCCATCACCAGCGTCGTGGGCGTCACCGGCAATCCGGGGCAGGCCAACTATGCCGCCTCCAAGGCCGGGCTGATCGGCATGAGCAAGAGTCTCGCGCAGGAGTTGGCGAGCCGGGGCATCACCGTGAACTGCGTGGCGCCCGGCTTCATCCGCTCGGCAATGACCGATGCGCTCAATGACGCGCAGAAGCAGGCCATTCTCGCGCGCATCCCGGCCGGCGCGCTGGGCGAAGGCGGCGATATCGGCGCGGCGGCGGTCTATCTGGCCAGCCGTGAGGCGGGCTACGTCACCGGCCAGACGCTGCACGTCAACGGCGGCATGGCGATGATCTGACGGAAGCGGGTCTCGCCGCGCGATGATGTCGCCCGGCGGCGCCTCGGGGGAGGACTGGCGTCGGGGGATGCGGTTGCGGCCGGTTTCCTGCCTATATCGGAGACAGAATGATGTCTTTGTCCCCTTCCTCTAGCCTCTTGTCACTTTCTCTCCTACGCTCTAGGGCATCTGGCGAATTGAGATCACTTAAGCAAAGGACAACCCATGAGTGAGACCGCGGATCGCGTGAAGAAGATCGTCGTCGAGCACCTCGGCGTCGAGGCGGACAAGGTGACCGAAGACGCGAGCTTCATCGACGATCTCGGCGCGGACAGCCTCGACATTGTGGAGCTGGTCATGGCGTTCGAGGAAGAGTTCGGCGTCGAGATTCCCGACGATGCGGCCGAGAAGATCGCCACCGTCAAGGATGCGATCGATTTCATCGAAGGCAAGCAGTAACGGCGTTTTTCCGCGCTCGCGGGATCCCCGCGGGCGCGCGCCGTGTTGCATGGGATTGAGATGGCTCTCCGCTCGCGGGTTTACACGCCGCCGGGGAGCCGTTTTTATGCGCGGATTACGAACAATCGGGCGCCTCGCGCCCGCCGATTTGGGAGAGTGACATGCGCCGTGTCGTCGTGACAGGTCTAGGCATGGTTTCGCCTTTGGGTGGCGATGTCGAGACGAGCTGGGCGAACATCCTCGCATCGCGCTCCGGCGCGGGCACCATCACGCGCTTCGATGCCAGCGACTATGCCTGCCGCATCGCCTGCGAAGTGAAGCCCAAGGACCATGAATGGGGGTTCGATGCGGACAAGCGCGTCGATCACAAGGTGCAGCGCCAGGTCGATCTGTTCATCGTCTTCGGCATCGACGCTGCCGGGCAGGCGCTGGAAGATGCCGGCCTGACCGAAATGAGCGAAGCCGAGCGGCTGCGCGCCGGCTGCTCGATCGGCTCGGGCATCGGCGGCCTGCCGGGCATCGAAAGCGAATCCCTCGTGCTGGAGCATAAGGGGCCGCGCCGGGTTTCGCCGCATTTCGTGCATGGCCGGCTCATCAACCTGATTTCCGGCCAGGTCTCGATCAAATATGGCCTGATGGGGCCAAATCACGCGGTGGTGACGGCGTGCTCCACCGGCGCGCACTCCATCGGTGACGCCGCGCGGATGATCGCGATGGATGATGCCGACGTGATGCTGGCCGGTGGCGCGGAGAGCGCCATCTGCCCGATCGGTATTGCCGGCTTCTCGCAGGCGCGGGCGCTTTCGACCGGCTTCAACGATACGCCCGAGAAAGCGAGCCGCCCCTATGACGTGGCCCGTGATGGCTTCGTGATGGGCGAGGGTGCCGGTGTGGTCGTGCTGGAAGAATATGAGCGCGCCAAGGCACGCGGCGCCAAAATCTATGCCGAGGTGATCGGCTATGGCCTCTCTGGCGACGCCTATCATGTGACCGCGCCGCACCCGGAAGGCTCGGGCGCCTATCGCTCGATGGAAATGGCGATCCGCAAATCCGGCCTGTCGCTGGACGATATCGACTATGTGAACGCCCATGGCACCTCCACGCCGCTCGGTGACGAGCTGGAACTGGGCGCGGTGCGCCGGCTGTTCGGCGATTCGATCGGCGGCCTCTCCATGTCGTCCACAAAATCGGCGATCGGCCATCTGCTCGGCGGCGCGGGCGCGGTGGAATCGATCTTCTGCATCCTCGCCATGCGGGATCAGATCGTGCCGCCCACGCTCAATCTCGATAATCCGAGCGAAGGGTGCGCGGGCGTCGACCTCGTGCCGCACGTCGCCAAGAAGCGTCAGGTGCGCGCGGTGCTGAACAACAGCTTCGGCTTTGGCGGCACCAACGCCAGCCTGGTGATGAAGGCGATCTAAACGCGATGCGCCGCCTCGGCTGCCTCATCGTGGGGATCGCCGTGGCGGCTTTGCTGGTCTTCGCGGTCGATTTCATCGGCGGCTGGACGCATGCCGGCCCGCTCAGGCACGATGCCAATATCACCGTGCCGGAGGGGGCGAGCCTGCGCGGCATGGCGCAGCAGCTTGAGGAGCGCGGCGCGATCCGCTCGGCGGACCGCTTTCTGCTCCAGGCCAGGCTGTTCGGCGGTCAGGGCGTCATCAAGGCCGGCGAATATCGCGTGCCCATCGGCGCGAGCAGCGCGGATATCCTCGCCATTCTCCAATCCGGCAAGACGATCAACTATCTGGTGGTGATCCCGGAAGGGATGCCGTCCATCCTCGTCCACGAGCGGTTGATGGCGAACAAGGATCTGACCGGTGATGTGGCGGTGCCCGAGGAAGGCAGCGTCATGCCGGACAGCTATGCCTATCAGAAGGGCGAGACGCGCAAGGCGGTGCTCGCCCGGATGCAGGCGGCGATGGCGCGCTTCCTGGCCGAGCAATGGCCCCGGCGCTCGCCCGCTGCCGTCGTCACCACACCGCAGCAGGCCATCACCCTCGCCAGCATTGTCGAGAAGGAGACGGCTATCCCCGCCGAGCGGCCGATCGTCGCGGGCGTCTATGGCAACCGGCTGCGCACGGGCATGATGCTCCAGGCCGATCCGACGATCATCTACCCGATCACCAAGGGCAAGCCGCTCGGCCGCCGCATCCGCCGCTCGGAAATCACGGCGGTCAACGACTATAATACCTACGCCATGACCGGTCTGCCCAAGGGGCCGATCGCCAATCCGGGCCGCACTTCCATCGAGGCGGTGCTGCGGCCGGCAAAGACCAGGGCGCTCTATTTCGTGGCGGATGGCGCAGGCGGGCACATCTTCGCCGAGACGCTGGACGAGCATAACGCCAACGTCCGCAAATGGTTCGAAATCCGCCGCGCGCGCGGCGAAATGTGAGGCATTGCCCTAGCGCAGATGACCGCGCTGTTTCAGCAGGCGCGCGTAGAAAAGCTGCGCTGCCGAAAACAGGATGACGACGATGGGAAAAGCAGCCGCCGCGACGAAGCCTCGCGTCTGGAGAATATCCGTTCCCAGAAACGTGTAGCCAAATTGCAGGAGCACCGCAATCAGGCCGATCAGGGAAAGGAGCACCGCGCCGCGCCGCCGCAGCACCATGGCCGCCGCGCCGAGCAGAGCGGCAATCACCGCGATTCCATAGCAAAGCCACGCCCAGAGCGGCATCGCGGCCCAGATACGCGCCTGATCGGGGTCTGTCCGGGCCAGCGCGGCGAGATCCTGCGTCGATTGCATGATGAAGGCGATGCAGCCAAGCACCGTCCAGAGCAGGAAAAGAGCGGGTAGCCAACGCTGGCCGATCAATGGAGCTGGAGTGGAAGCCATCATGTCTGCCTCATGCTGCCAAGCCTCGATTTAATGCTTCAGTTCCGTCTCAAATGTGCCCATTGCTTTGCGTGCAGGATGCCATGGCTGGCGGCTGATCCAGCGCCTCCACATCCCGCGCGGCCGAACCGCGTCAAACCCGCGCCATCAAAGCATGGGTGAACATCGCCAGGTGCCCAGCGTCCGCGCCCGCGCGCTTTTCGATCAGCTTTGCGTAAGAGCGGCGAGCTTGCCGGGATCAATGGTAGCAACGGCGGCCTTCAGTTCGTCAATGCTGGCGGCGTCGCCATCCGCCTCGATCATGAAGCGCTTGGCGATCATGGTCATGAAGCTGCCGTTCTGCGCGGAGCGGTCCCACTTCTCGACGACGAGATTGCCGTCCTTGGTGGAGGTGCGCTCATAACCGTCGGCATCCTCCTTGTTGGATTCCACGCCAAAGGCGGTGCCCAGTCCGGCCATCGCGCCCATCACGGCGGCATCGGTGATCTTGAGCGTGAAGCTCTTGTCGCCCGCCTCATAGGTGCCCTCGGCATGGCTGCCGGGGCCGGCGCGCATGCTCTCCACCGCGGTGCGCTGGAAGCTGCCGATGCTGGCAGGGAGCAAGGCCTGCAAGGCCGCCGGCTCGACCGATTTGCCGTCACCCGCCGCTGCCGCGCTCTCCATATCCTTGGCGGCCTGCTCGATCTTGCTGGTGTCGATCTTGCCGACGCCGGGAATGGAGACGGTGCCGCCTTGCGTGCTCTGCGTCACGGCGCCGATGGTCGGCCCGCCCACGCCGATCATGCGGGAGAGGCCGGCGGTGAGCATGCCGATGATGATATAGAGCACGATCACGCAGATGACGGTGACGATGGTGTAGGTCAGCGCCTTGTCCGCCGGCACTTTCATAAGCGGGCCGACGCCGGTGTAGAACAGGTAGAAGGAGTAAAGGCCGACGATGGCGAGCAGCGCGAGCGACGGGATGAGGCCGAAGATCCCGGCCAGCCAGCTCGCGGTCATCGAATAGACCACCAGCTTGAAGGCATTGCGTGAAATGGCCTGGCCGCCGAAGCTGGGCGCCAGCTTGTTGGCGACGAAGCAGATGACGAACAGGCCGATCAGCGAGAAGATATAGCTGATGATGGCCTGGGCGATTCCGCCGCCCAGTGACGGCTTGAACGAGACGCCCAGCACGCTGTAGCCGAAAAACTGGCTGCCTAGGAAGGTGGCAACCGGGCCGATGGCGGCCAGTGGCAGGGCATAACGGGTGAAGATTTCCCCGCTCGGGGTCGTCTCGCGCTCGATGACAGGCCATTCCTCCTTGGGCTTGAGAAGGATGGCCTTGGCACGCGCGGCGATGGAACCAACAGGATTTTCGGGCGTCTCGACAGACATGACACACTCCCCCACAGTGAGTTGACTGCGGCAGATTGGATCATGATTCCGCCGCCGGAGCAAGGATTTAGGGCCACGGCGGAAAAAGCCTGTGGACAAGTGCGCTCCTCGGCCGGGAATGGCTTGTGTTGCGCCGGCCCCGCGCCACATAAGGGATCGCCATGGCTCATGCGCCCTACATCCCGCTCCGCAACCTCTCGGCCTATACGCTGCTGGAGGGCGCCATCGCGCCCAAGCAGCTTGCGGCGCGGGCAAAGGAGCTTGGCTTCCCCGCCGCCGCGCTGACCGACCGCAACGGCCTTTATGCCGCCATGTCCTTCTCCGACGCGGCGAGCAAGGCGGGGGTGCAGCCGATCATCGGCGTGACGCTGGCCGTGGCGCGGCCGGACCGGCCGGAGACGGCGCCGCTGGTGCTCGATTGGCTGGTGCTGCTCGCGCAGGACGAGGTGGGCTACGACAATCTCTGCGCGCTGGTGAGCCAGGCGCATGTCGAGCGGCCGGTCGAGGCGGATGCGCATGTCACCATGGATGTGCTTGCGACCCATGCCGATGGCTTGCTCTGCCTCACCGCCTCGGGTGAGGGCGCGCTGGCGCGGCTGCTGGCCGAGGATCAGCCGGAGGCGGCAGGCGCCTATCTCGGCCGGTTGCGGGCGCTGTTCGGCGACCGGCTCTATATCGAGCTATCCCGCGCGGACGACCCTGTGATGGAGCAGGCGGAGGCCGCGCTGCTCGACCTTGCTTATGCGCGCGATCTTCCCATCGTCGCCACCAACCCGGCCTGCTATGCCGATGCGGACTTCCACGGCGCGCATGACGTGCTGCTCTGCATCGCCAACAGCAGCTATGTGGAGAGCGACGACCGGCCGAAAAGTTCCTCGCAAAGCTGGATGAAACCGGCCGAGGCGATGATCGAGCTGTTCGCCGATCTGCCCGAGGCAATCGCCAACACGCTGGTGGTCGCGCGGCGCTGTGCGGTGAAGGCGCCCAAGCGCAGGCCGATCCTCCCCAGCCTCGCCGGCGACCGCGAGGGCGAGGAGGTGCAGCTCCGCGCCGATGCCGAGGCGGGCCTCGCCGCGCGACTGGAGAAAGCGGAGATTACCGACCCTGAAGAGCGGCGGCTTTATAGCGAGCGGCTGAATTACGAGTTGGGGATCATCAACCAGATGGGCTTCCCCGGCTACTTTCTGATCGTGGCCGATTTCATCAAATGGGCGAAGGCGCAGGATATTCCGGTGGGGCCGGGGCGCGGATCGGGCGCCGGCTCGGTGGTTGCCTGGGCGCTCACCATCACCGATCTCGATCCACTCAAGCTGGGCCTGCTGTTCGAGCGGTTCCTCAACCCCGAGCGCGTCTCGATGCCGGACTTCGACATCGACTTCTGCGAAACGCGGCGCGGCGAGGTGATCCGCTAAGTGCAGAAGAAATATGGCTATGACCATGTCGCGCAGATCATCACCTTCGGCACGCTGAAGGCGCGCGCGGCGCTCAAGGATACCGGCCGCGTTCTCCAGATGGGTTATAATCAGGTGGACCGGCTCGCCAAACTGGTGCCGAACCACCCGACCGACCCATGGACGCTGGAGCGGACGATGAACGGCTCGGCCGAATTCGTGGCGGAATATAAAGCGGATTCGCAGATCAAGCGCCTTGTCGATCAGGCGATGATGCTGGAAGGGCTGCCGCGCAACAGCTCCACCCACGCGGCTGGCGTGGTGATCGGCGACCGGCCGCTGAGCAAGCTGGTGCCGCTCTACCGCGATCCCAAATCCGACATGCCGGTGACGCAGTTCGACATGAAATATGTCGAGACGGCGGGGCTGGTGAAGTTCGACTTTCTCGGCCTCAAGACGCTCTCCGTGCTGCAACGCGCGGTGCAACTGGCGGCGGGGCGCGGGATTGATATCAACCTCGATACGCTAAGCTGGGACGACCAGGCGGTCTATGATCTGCTCAAGCGGGGCGACACGGTGGGCGTGTTCCAGCTTGAATCGGAGGGTATGCGCAAGACGCTCGCCGCCGTGAAGCCGACCAACTTCGGCGACATTATCGCGCTCGTCTCGCTCTACCGGCCGGGGCCGATGGACAATATCCCGCTCTTCGGCCGCCGCAAGAATGGCGAGGAGGCGATTGAGTATCCCCACCCGCTGCTGGAGCCGGTGCTCAACGAGACCTACGGCATCTTCGTCTATCAGGAGCAGGTGATGCAGGCCGCGCAGATCCTCGGCGGCTATTCGCTGGGCGGCGCGGACCTGCTGCGCCGCGCCATGGGCAAGAAGATCAAGGCCGAGATGGACGCGCAGCGCGCCACCTTCGTGGAAGGCTGCAAGGGCAACAGGATCGACGCGAAGAAGGCCAACGAGCTGTTCGACTTGATCGACAAGTTCGCCGGCTACGGCTTCAACAAGAGCCACGCGGCGGCCTATGCGCTGCTCGCCTATCAGACGGCGTGGCTGAAGGCGCATTATCCCGCGGAATTCTATGCCGCCTCCATGGCGTTCGATATCCACCAGACGGACAAGCTCTGCGTGTTCGTGGACGATATGCGGCGCATGGGGCTGACCTGCCTGGCGCCGGACATCAACGTGAGCGCGGCCGACTTCACCGTGGAGCCGGACCCGGCCGACCCCGCGCGCTATGCGGTGCGCTATGCGCTGGGCGGCCTCAAGGGCGTGGGCGAGAAGGCGATGGAGACGCTGGTCGAGGAACGCGACCGAAACGGCTCGTTTCGCGATCTGGACGACTTCGCCGGGCGGATCGAACCGCGCCTGCTCAACCGGCGACAGCTTGAGAGCCTGTCCGCCGCCGGGGCCTTCGATGGGCTTGGGCTGGATCGCGGCGTGGTGCATGCCGCCGCCGAGACGATCCTCACCGTGGCGGCCAAGGCGGCGGACATGCGCGAGAGCGGGCAGGGCGGCCTGTTCGGCGGCGACGATGCCGCCCATGCCGACGTGCCGCTGCCCACAAACGCCAACTGGGCGCAAAGCGAGCGCATGGCGCAGGAGAAGGAGGCGTTCGGCTTCTATTTCTCGGCGCATCCGGTCGACCGCTACCGCGAAGTGGCGCGTGAGCGGGGCGTGCGGACCTATGCCGAGCTGTGCGGCGCGGCGGACGGGCTGGGCACGGGCGAGCGCACCGGCGCGGCGATGGCGGGCTTGATCGAGGAAGTGCGCTGGCGCGACACGCGCAAGGGCGGGCGGTTCGTCTCCGCCACCTTCTCGGACAGCAGCGGCCAGTTCCAGGCGAGTTGCTTCGACGAGGATGGCTGCAAGCTGCTCGCGCGGCTGCATGGGGAGGGCGAATGCGCCTTGCTGACCGTCGAGCTGGATCGTCAGCCGGGCGAGGAGACACCGCGCGTCACCGTGCGCGGTGTGACGCCCTTCGCGCGCGTGGCCAGCACCACGCGGCTGCGGATGGTGCTGATGGTCGAGACGCCCGAGGCGATCGCGCCGCTTGCCGCCATGCTGGCCCAGCACCGGGGCGGGCGCTCGGCAGTGGAAATCCATGCGATGACCGGCGCCGGCGAGGCGCGGGTGCGGCTGGGCACCGATTTCCAGCTCGACAGCGAACTGGCCGAGCGGGTCGAGACCATCGCCGGCATCCGCTCGGTGACGTTGATGGGCGGGGGACCGAAGCTGGCGCTGGTATCCTCGCGCTAGGGGCTGTCTGCCTTCATCCCTGACGGTCTGCAAATGGCGGCTCTGCGCGCTTGCGATGCTCCGGGCCAAAATCCACGGCACGCCGGGCCACGCAAATCTACCATGTTGCTCTGCAGTCATCTGCGACTCCGTCATGTCGTCGTCTGAATGCAGACAGCACCGAGGGGCGGTTGGCTGGATGGGAACGCCGATCCGAGGAGATGAATCCGCTATCCATGATTGTGCTCCCGCGCAGGCAGGGAGATGCCGTCAAAGTCGCCGGCTCAATCCAGTCCGGAAAGGCCGCTAGAACAGCCGCCACTGATCGCTGGGCGGCACGAACAGGTCGCGGCGCAGGGTGATGCGGCCATGGGTGAGGCCATGGCGCCGCCGGGCCTTGGCGAACCGGCTGTGGAGCAGCGCGGCGAAGGGGCCTTGTCCGCGCATGCGGCTGCCGAAATCGGGATCATTGTCCCGCCCGCCGCGCAAGGAGCGGATATGGCTCATCACCTTGGCGGCCCGGTCGGGGAAATGCTCGGCCAGCCAGGCGCGGAATAGGGGCGCCACCTCGAACGGCAGGCGCACGGGGATGTAGGAGACCGAGCGCACGCCCGCGTCCGCCGCCGCCGCGACCAGCGCTTCCATCTCGTGATCGTTGATTGCCGGGATCATCGGCGCGAGGCAGGCGTGGGTCGGCACGCCCGCCTCGGCCAGCGCGCGTATCGCGGCGAGGCGCTTCCTCGGATGCGGCGCGCGCGGCTCCAGCGTGCGGACGAGCGCCGGATCGAGCGAGGTTAGCGAGATGCCGACCGCGACCAGCCCCTCCGCAGCCATCGGCGCCAGCAGATCGAGGTCGCGCACAACCCTGTCTGATTTGGTGGTGATCATCAGCGGGTGATGGCACGCGGCCAGCACCTCGATGCAGGCGCGGGTGATCCGCCACTGCGCCTCGATCGGCTGATACGGGTCGGTATTGGTGCCCATCGCGATCGGGCTGACGACATAGCGCGGGTGCGCCAGTTCCTTGCGCAGCAGCGCCGCCGCGTCCGGCTTGACGAACAGCCTGCTTTCGAAATCGAGCCCCGGCGAAAGGTCCAGTCGCGCATGGCTCGGCCGTGCGAAGCAGTAGATGCAGCCATGCTCGCAACCGCGATAAGCATTGATCGACTGATCGAAGCCGATATCCGGCGAGCGATTGCGGGTGATGATCGTGCGGGCGCGCTCCTGCGTGATGGTGGTGCGCAGGGGCGGCGGGGTTTCGTCAGTCTCCTCGCGCAGCCAGTCCAGCCACTCGCCATCGGCCTGCCGGGTGGGCATGCTGAAGCGGGTCGATTCTGTGTTGGCGGGCGCGCCGCGCCCCTTGATGGCAGGCATGGCACAATAAGAACATAAAGAGAACAAATTGACAAGCCATGCGGCGATGGTCAGGCTGGCCGATAAATCGGACTCGGTAGCGCCCGGGCCGGCATGGAGAGGATTGCCAATGGCGGAGCAGCGGGACGTCGTCATCGTCGGCGCGGGGCCGGTCGGCTTTCTGGTCGCGCTGGGGCTGGCACGGCAGGGCATTGATGTGAGCTTGCTCGATGCGGCGGACGGCATCGTCAACTCGCCCCGCGCAGCCATTTATTTCCCCACCACGCTGGAGTTGCTCGACCGGCTCGGCGTGATCGAGGATTGCCTCGCCATCGGCTATCGCTGCGAGCGGCTGGCGATGCGCTACCCGGAAGTGGGCGAGGTGATCGCCTTCGACTATCGGCAGGGCGCGCTGCCGGGGCAAAAATATCCCTTCAACCTCCATTTCGGGCAGCATGAACTGGCCGGCGTCGTTTCCGATCATCTGCAGCGCCTGCCCCATGCGCGGGTGCATTGGCGCCATCGGGTGACGGGGCTGGAGCAGGATAGCGCGCGCGTGCGGCTGGATGTGGAGACGCCGGAGGGGCCGCGGCGGATCAGCGCCCGCTGGGTCGTCGGCACGGATGGCGCCCGCAGCACGGTGCGGCATCTGCTCGGTCTGCCGTTCGATGGCTTCACCTGGCCCGAGCGCTTCGTCGCCACCAATGTCGAGGTGGATTTCCGCAAGCTCGGCTATTTCGATACCAACATGGTGGTCGATCCGGTCAACTGGGCGGTGGTCGCGCGGCTCGGCAAGGGCCATCTCTGGCGGCTGACCTATGGCGAGGATGGCCGGCTCGACGAGGCGACGATGGAAGCGCGCATCCCGGAGCATTACCGCGCCTTCATGCCCGAGAGGGAGCCGTATCGTGTGGTGCAGGCCGCGCCCTATCGCTGCCATGAGCGGTGCGCGCCGCGCTTCCGCGTCGATCGCGTGCTGCTGGCCGGTGATGCTGCCCATGCCTGCAATCCCTGCGGCGGGCTGGGGCTGACGACCGGCGTGATGGATGCCAATGCGCTCTATCAATTGCTCGGCGCTGTCATTCACGGCCGGGCCGATGCGTGCGTGCTGGATCATTATGCCGAGGAGCGGCGGCGCATCTTCCTGGAGATCACCTCGCCGAACGCGCAGCATTTCAAGCAGCAACTGAGCGAGCCGGACTCGGCCCGGCGGGCCAAGCAGCGCGCGATCATGCGCAAATCCATGGAGGACCCGTCGACCGCGCAGATGGCGGCGGTGATCTCGCGGCGGATCATGGGCGGTCCGCTGCCTTTGGGGCAGGCCGCGCGGGCATGAGCGGCTGCGGATGAAGGGTGCTTGCGCAGCGCGAGGTGAGCGCGTAAGTTCCCTTTTCGTTCTATATTTGAGGGGCGCCCGGTGCCGCTGGACAGTCTTGTTGTCATTCTCGTTGCATTGATCGTGGGGCTTGCCGTCGGCTGGATCGTGCGGGCGCGCATGGCCGCGCCGGTCGAGGCCGAGCGGCGGGCGCTGGCGGACAGGCTCGCCACGCTGGAGGAGATGCGCGGCGCCGCGCTGCGCGACCTTGCTGTCGCGACCGAGCGGGCCGGGCAGGCGGACGCGCTGCGCGAGAAGCTGGAACAGACCGACCGCGCGCTGGATGCCGCCGAGCGCGATCTGGCCGCCCAACGCGCCGACCATGCCGCCCGCAGCGAGGCGTTCGCCGCGCAACTCAAGAGCTTGCAGGAGGCGCGCGAGCAGCTTTCGGCGCAGTTCAGCGAGACGGCCGGCAAGCTGCTCGGTGAGGCGCAGCGCGCGCTGATCGAACGGGCGGACCATCGCTTCAATCAGGCGCATGAGAAGAGCGAGGCGAGCCTCAAGGCGCTGCTCCAGCCGGTCGAGGCGACGCTCAAGCGCTATGAGGAAGGGCTGGGCCGCGTCGAGAAGGAGCGGGTCGACAGCTATGCCGGTTTGCGCGAGGCGGTGGAGATGGTCCGCGCCGGGCAAGGGCAGGTGCGTGACGAGACGGCGCGGCTGGTCAATGCATTGCGCTCCAGCCCCAAGGCGCGCGGCCGCTGGGGCGAGCAGTCGCTGCAGAATGTGCTGGAGCAGGCCGGCCTCGCCCAGCATGTCGATTTCCGGCAGGAAGTGTCGGTCGATACCGAGGATGGGCGGCTGCGGCCCGATGTGATCGTGCGCCTGCCGGGCGGGCGCGAATTGATTATCGACGCCAAATGCTCGCTCAACGCCTATCTCGATGCCAGCGAGGAGGTGGACGAGGCCGCCCGCACTGCGCATCTGCGCGCTCATGCCGGGTCGCTGCGGCTGCATGCCCAGCAGCTCGGCGCCAAGGATTATTGGGCGCGGTTCGGCAAGGCGGCGGACTATGTCGTCATGTATATCCCCGGTGAGCATTTCCTCTCCGCCGCGCTGGAGCAGGATGACGGCCTGTGGGAATGGGCGTTCGAGCGGCGGGTGCTGCTGGCGACGCCGACCAATCTGGTCGCCATTGCCCGCACCGTGGCGAGCGTCTGGCGGCAGGAGAAGCTGGCCGAGGAGGCGCAGCAGGTCGGGGCGCTCGGCAAGGAGATGTATGAACGGCTGGCGGTGGCGGCCGGGCATCTCACCGCGCTTGGCCGCAGCCTCAACGGCTCGGTGTCGCATTACAACAAGTTCGTTTCCAGCTTCGAGAACCGTGTGTTGGTGACGGGGCGTCGCTTCAAGGAACTGAGCGTCGAAACCGGCTCGCGCGAGATCGAGGATGTGGGCGCGATCGAGACGCTGGCGCGGCTGCCCGATCCCGCGACGGGGGAAGCCCTGATGGGCGAAGACGATGGCGAGCGGGTTCCCGCTATTGACAGGGGAGCGATGCCAGCGGAGCAATAGGGCACAAGAGGGATCAGGAGAGAATCGACATGTGCGATAATGATATTCATCCCGGATTGATCGAGGATTGGAGCCTCACGCGCCGCACATTCGTGGCGACGGGCATCGTTGCGGCGGGGGTCGCTGGCACCGCGCGCGCCGCAGAGAATGTCGTCGAGAAGGATGTGACGGTGAAGACCGCCGACGGTTCGGCCGATGCCGCCCTGTTCCATCCTGCCGGCAAGGGCACATGGCCGGCCGTGCTCATCTGGCCGGATATCATGGGCCTGCGCCCTGTCTTTCGCGAGATTGGCCGGCGGCTTGCCGCGCAGGGTTATGTCGTGCTGGTGCCTAACCCCTTCTATCGCAGCAAGAAGGCGCCGGTGGTCGAGGGCAGTTTCGATTTCGGCAGTGCCGAGGCGCGGCAGACATTGTTCGGTTATCGCGCCGCGATGACGGACGAGGGCGTCGCCAAGGATGCCGTCGCCTATCTCGCCTTCCTCGACGCCCAGCCGGAGACGGCCAAGGGCAAGAAGGCCGGCGTGCAGGGCTATTGCATGGGCGGGCCGCTCTGCTTCATGACTGCCGCGGCCGTGCCGGCGCGCATCGGCGCGGTCGGCACCTTCCATGGCGGCGGCCTCGTCACCGACAAGCCGGACAGCCCGCATCTGCTCATTCCCAAGACAAACGCAGCCTATCTGATCGCCGTCGCGCAGAATGACGATGCGCGTGAGCCGAAGGCGAAGGATGTGCTCAAGGAGGCGCTGGCCGCGGCCAAGCGCCCGGCGACGGTGGAGGTCTATCCGGCCGACCATGGCTGGTGCGTGCCCGGCAGCGCGGTTTACAATCAGGCCGCCGCCGAGAAGGCGTGGGCGGAGTTGACCAAGCTCTACAAGGCCAATCTGGTCTGATGGATCGAGCGGCCGGGGCGGGCATCGCCGCTCCGGCCACACCCTTCGGCTGGCCTGTCCACCCTCGCGTGCCTCATCGGGGCAGGCGCTTGGGCACGGAGAGCGTTGGTTCGGCATGATCGCGCGGGAGTGGGAGCGGCGGCCTGCCCTTTCTGAAGGGCGGTTCTTGCAGCGTGCGCCATACACCATGCGTCTCGCAGCGCGCGCAGCGCCACCGGGCGCGCCGGCATGGTTTCCCATTGCCGCAAAAGGCGTTACCTCTGTCGCAAGGCGGGTTGGCCCGCGAGGCGTCATCGCGCGATGATGCCGGCTCATTGTGCGGGAGAAGACATGGCGTTGCCGTCATCGCAAACAGCGCCGGCCATCGAGCCGGCGACGGAGGCCGTCGACGCGCAGGTCGCGGGTGATCTGCCGGATCTGATGGCGCTCTACCGCGATCTTCATGCCAATCCCGAACTCTCGTTTCAGGAGGTGAGGACGGCGGCCAGGCTTGCGGAGCACGTGCGAGCGCTCGGCTTTGCCGTCACCGAGAAGGTCGGGCAGACCGGCGTGGTCGCGGTGCTGGAGAACGGCCCCGGCCCGGTGCTGATGATCCGCGCGGATATGGATGCGCTGCCGCTGGAGGAGAAGACGGGCCTGCCTTTCGCGTCCAAGGTCGTGGCGACAACGCGCGACGGTATCGAAAGCCCGGTGATGCACGCCTGCGGGCACGATACCCATATGTCCGCCTGGGTCGGCGCGGCGCAGGCGCTCGTCGCGCTCAGGGATCGCTGGTCCGGCACGCTGGTGATGATCCTCCAGCCCGCCGAGGAGATCGGCCTGGGCGCCAAGGCGATGCTGGACGATGGGCTGTTCACGCGCTTCCCCAGGCCCACCCACGTCATCGCCTTCCATGATGCGGCCGATCTGCCGGCCGGGACGATCGGCTATGTGCCCGGCTTCGCGCTCGCCAATGTCGACAGCGTGGACCTGATCGTGCGCGGCTCGGGCGGGCACGGCGCCTATCCGCAGACGGCGCGCGACCCGATCGTGCTGGCCGCGCGGATCGTGACGACGCTGCAAACGTTGGTCAGCCGCGAGATCGCGCCGGATGAGCCGGCAGTGGTGACGGTGGGCAGCTTCGTCGCCGGCGCGAAGCATAATGTGATCCCGGATGAGGCCACGCTGCTCATCACCGTGCGCAGCTATTCGGATGAGACGCGGCAGGCGCTGCTGGATGGCATCGCCCGGATCGCGCGGGGCGAGGCGATCGCCGCGGGCGTGCCGGAGGATCGCATGCCGCTGATGACGGTCGAGAAGGATTACACGCCTGCCACCTACAACACGCCGCAATTCGCCGACCGGATGGCGGATGTCTTCCGCCGCCATTTCGGCGCGGAGCGGGTACGCCATCGCCCGGCAGTGATGGGCGGCGAGGATTTCAGCCAATATTATCGCGCGGATAACAGGATCGAGAGCCTGATCTTCTGGGTCGGCGGTGTCGCGCCGGAGCGGATGGCGGGGGCGCAGGCCGGTACGCTCAAGCTTCCCTCGCTGCACAGCCCGCTCTTCGCGCCGGATGCGGAGGCTGTGATCGACACCGCCAGCAAGGCGCTGGCCGTCGCGGCGCTGGACGTGCTCCGGCGCGCGTGAGCATGGGGCTATTGCGACACATTATCATTTATAGCGATTAATCAGCCGCTTATGATCGACTGAGGCGATCAGGCTCATTGCGACAATGCGCTGGCCTTGCCGCCCGGTGAGTATAGTCTCCTCGTGAAAAGAAAGGTCCACGAAAGGACCGCAGCAAGGAGAGTTGTGATGGAACTCAAAGGCTCGAAAACCGAAGACAATCTCAAGGAAGCCTTCGCTGGCGAGAGCCAGGCGAACCGGCGTTATCTCTATTTCGCGCAGCAGGCCGATATTGAAGGCCATAACGATGTCGCCGCCGTGTTCCGCTCGACAGCGGAGGGCGAGACCGGCCACGCACACGGCCATCTGGAATTTCTTCAGGGCGGTGGCGGCGATCCGGCGACGGACATGCCGATCGGCGATACGGTGAACAATCTGAAGTCCGCCATCGCGGGCGAGACGCATGAATATACGGATATGTATCCGGGCATGGCGCGCACCGCGCGGGACGAAGGGTTCGACGAAATCGCCGAATGGTTCGAGACGCTCGCCAAGGCGGAAAAGAGCCATGCCGGCAAGTTCCAGAAGACGCTGGACGTGGTGCTGGCCGACGCTTGAGGGCTGGCGGGTCCCGTTCCCCCTGCGGACCCGTTCAATCGGCCACCTGATGCGTCCCACCATCAGGTGGCCTTTCCTCCGAGTCGGAATTGTCGTCGGGTTCCCTGAGCCGCATGCCCGAGAGGGCGTGCGCCGCAGCGCGCAGGAGCTAGCATGAAGGAAGGCAGCCTTGAGGCGCCGATGCGCCACCCCATCGCCTGGGACGATGAGAGCTTCTACGACGAGGCTGCGCTGGACGCGGAGATGCGGCGGGTGTTCGACATCTGCCACGGCTGCCGCCGCTGCTTCAACCTGTGCAACAGCTTCCCGCTGCTGTTCGATCTGATCGACGAAAGCCCGGGCGAGTCGGTGGATGATCTCGGCGCGGCGGATCTGAAAGCGGTCGTGGACGAATGCACGCTCTGCGACATGTGCTTCATGGTGAAGTGCCCCTATGTGCCGCCCCATGCGTTCGACCTCGATTTTCCGCATCTCATGCTGCGCTATCGCGCGGTGGAGCATCGCAAGGGCGAGACGAGCCTTGCCGACCGCGAGCTGGCGCGGACCGATCGCAACGGCACGCTCGCCAAATTCCTGACCGGCCCGGCCAACGCCGCCACGCGGGAGGGCAGCCCGGCGCGCGGCGTGATGCAGGCGACGCTGGGCATCGACAAGCGCGCGCACCTGCCGCCCTATGCCGATGTGCCGCTCGTCAATCAGCAGGCGCTGGTGCCGCCGCCCAATCCGGACGGGCCGGCATTCGGCCGCAAAGTGGCGCTCTACGCGACCTGCTATGGCAACTTCAACGATCAGACGCCGGGCAATGCCGCGATCAAGGTGCTCGCCCATAATGGCGTGGACGTGCGGATCGACTATCCCGAATGCTGCGGCATGCCCCGGTTCGAGAATGGCGATCTGGGCGCGGTGGCCGATGCGGCTGAGCGCATCGCCGCTTATTTCGCCCCGCTGATCGAGCAGGGCTATGCGGTGGTGCCGCTCACCACCTCCTGCTCGCTGATGCTCAAATTCGAGTGGCCGCTGCTTCACCCCGGCAGCGAGTCCATCGCGGCGCTCTCGGCCAACACGTTCGATCTCTCGCAATATGTGGTGATGCTGGCCAAGGAGACCGGCCTCATGCCCATCGAGGAGTGGGAGGCGAAGATCGGTGTTCACTTCGCCTGCCATGCCCGCGCGCAGAATATGGGGCCGAAGGCGATGGAGATGCTGCGCCTCATCCCCGGCGCCAAGCCGGTCCTGACCGATCGCTGCTCGGGCCATGGCGGCAAATGGGGCATCTTCGCCGAGCATTTCGATACGGCGGTGAAGGTCGGCCGCCCCGCCGCGCGGCAACTCGCCAAGGACAAGCCGGATGTGATGGTGAGCGAGTGTCCGCTCGCCGGCCCGCATCTCAAGCAGGTGATGCAACTCTCCGGCAACGACACGGTGCCCGAGCGCGTAGGCCATCCCATCGAGCTGATGGCGCGCGCCTACGGGCTTTGAGCAGCGGAAGGGAACGATCATGCCGCGCGACCAGCAAGTCATCATGCCCGAGGACATCATGGACCTCGCCACCTACGAGACGATCCGCCCCGAGAAGCGTGAGGAGGCGATATTGCGCAAGCGCTTCCGTCGCCTCTCGGTGGGGCCGCTCGTCACCGTGACCTTCGAGAATTGGGACAGCATGTGGCTGCAGGTGCAGGAGATGCTGCGGATCGAGAAGGGCGGCGAGGCGCAGATGGTCGATGAGCTGGCCGCCTATAATCCGATGATCCCCGATGGCCGCGAACTCACCTGCACGCTGATGGTGGAGATTGACGATCCGGTGATCCGCGCCCGCACGCTGGCGAAACTGGGCGGCATCGAGGATCATATCCACCTCTCGGTGAATGGCGAGCGGATCGGTGCGGTGGCGGAAGGCGATGTCGAGCGCAGCCGCGCGGACGGCAAGGCGTCCAGCGTGCAGTTCCTCCACTTCCCCTTCACCGACGCGCAAGTCGCCGCCTGGCGCTCGGGTGAGGGGGCGACATTGTTCGGCATCGACCACCCCGCTTACGGCCATATGGCGGTGATCGGCGAGGATGTCCGCCGCGAACTGGCGCGGGATTTCCGCTAGGCCCGATGCGATATCTGCGCAGCGCCTGTGATGAACGGGTGAAGCCGTGGGGGCCGCGCGGTGCACCCGCAAGCCCGTGCTCCTGCGAAGGCAGGAGTCCAGGGCGCATGAGCAACCTTTTCCGCTATAGGCTCCTGCCTCCGCAGGAGCACAAATCCCGCCCCGTGCGGCCAACGTCCAAAATTCGCTCTACTCGTCCCTGTCGCCGTCCGCTTTTTCGCGTTCGCCGCCGGCAAGCTGCGTCGCGATCGATTCGGTTTCCCCATTGGCCGAGGGGTCGATGCCCAACGGATCGAGGGATGGCGCGGCTTCGATGGCGGCGTTCACGCTTGCGCCTATGGGTTGCGTCATGTCGGCCGTGGATGGCACGGGAAGCGGTGGCGGTGATGGAGCAGATGGCGCGCTCGTCTCAGCTTTGGCGGAAAGCGCGACATCATCGGTCGCCGCGTCATCTGCAGGCGGGATTACGCGGCTCACTATGGTCACGATCAACGGCGCGACGATCAGCACCGTGAGGGCCACCAACAGATAGGGGCGTTTGAGCATCCGCGCGGTCCGTCATTCCTCGTTCGATCGGGCCGTCGAGATTAGGCGATCATGCTTAGCGCTTGGTAAAGGCGCGCGTCATCCCGCTCGCGAGATGACGCCCTGCGCTCTCAGGCGTCGGCCTGCTGCCGGGCAAGATCGTCCAGCGTGATGCCGATGCGGTGCATCTGCTCGGCGATCGGCGGCCAGACGGAGGTGAGGAAATGCTCCCGCTCGGTCGCGCGCAGCTTACGGGCGGCGCCGGGCGCCACGAACATGCCGATGCCGCGCTTGACCAGCACTAGCCCGTCATCCTGGAAACTCTGATAGGCTTTGGCGACCGTCAGTGGATTGGCGCCCTGCTGCGCCGCGAATGCGCGCACGGAGGGGAGCATGTCGCCATCGCCATAGCGCCCTTCAAGGATGGCCGCCGCGATAATGTCTCGCAAACGCAGGTAAACAGGCCGACTCTCATCCATCATGCTGCATCAGTGCCATAATACAGCCAGTCGGTCAAGGCGAGGTAACCTGCCGCCGGACGGGTCAGGCGGGGCCGGCCCAGGTCGAGAGCACGTCATCCAGCGCCGGGCGTGGGCGCTCGTCCAGCTCCCTGCCAGGCGTGCCGATGAAGACGAAGCCGGCGATGCGCTCGTCCGCGCTGCCGAAGGCGTCCCGCACCGTGTCGTTATACGCGGCCCAGCCGGTTAGCCAGCCAGCGGCGAAACCGAGCGCGTGGGCAGCGTGGAGCAGGTTCATCGTCGCCGCGCCGGCGGAGAGTTCCTGCTCCCACAGCGGGATGGGTCGCTCCTTGCGGGGCGAGGAAAGCGCGACGACCAGCGCCGGCGCCTGCCGCGCGAATTGCAGCATCGCCTCGATTTCCAGCCGGCCGGCCTCGGGCTTCTCCGTGCGATAGGCATCCGCGATCAGCGCCGCCAGTGCCTCGCGCTGCGCGTCCGGCACGATGACGAAGCGCCACGGCGCCAGCTTGCCATGATCGGGCGTGCGCGTGGCGAGGGCGACGATCTCGCGCAATTGCTCCGGGCTTGGGCCGGGTGCGGCGAGATCGCGGGGCTTGCCCGAGCGGCGGCTGGCGAGATAGGCGGGGAGCGATGAGCGGTCATTGAAAATCATGCCCCTGCCTTAGCCCGCCGGAGCGCTCACCACAATCAGGCTTGGCAAGCCGAATTCATCAGCTAGGCTCTCGCACAACGCAAAAGGGGGAGGGGGCGCTGCCGCGTGGACCTCCGCACGGATTTGAAAGAGACCGCTGGTGGACTTCAACACGATCATTCTCGTCGGCGGGATAGGCGTTCTTGTCGTCTTCCTTGCTGCCGGCGCGTATCTGGTTACGCGCCCCCAACCCGAAGTGCTCGGCCATCCCAAGGGGCTGTGCGTGCTCTTCTTCGCCGAGATGTGGGAGCGCTTCTCCTATTACGGCATGCGCGCCCTGCTCATCTTCTACCTTACCGAGCATTGGCTGTTCAGCGATTCCAAGGCGAACCTGATCTACGGGGCCTATGGATCTCTGGTCTATATCGCGCCCGTGCTGGGCGGCTATCTGGCGGATCGCTGGCTGGGGCAGCGCAAGGCCGTGCTGTTCGGCGCGATTGTCCTCGCGGGGGGGCACTGCCTGATGGCGGTGGAAGGATCGGGCGGGCCGAATGATCCGACGATCAGCATCTTCTGGCTGGCGCTCTCCTTCATCATCGTCGGCTCGGGCTTCCTCAAGGCCAATATCTCGGTGATCGTCGGCCAGCTTTATCCCCGCACCGATACGCGGCGGGACAGCGCCTATACGATCTTCTACATGGGCGTGAACACCGGCGCGGCGGCGGGCACCATCATTGCCGGCTGGCTCGGGCGCAACTGGGGCTGGAGCTGGGGCTTCGGCGCGGCGGGCGTGGGCATGCTGCTTGGCCTGGTCGTCTTCGTGGTCTTCAAGCCGCTGCTCATGGGCAAGGGTGAGCCGCCGCACCCGCAGGAGCTGGCGCGCCCCATCGCCGGCATCAAGCTGGAGCACTGGCTCTACGGCGTCGGCATTCTCGGCATCCCCATCGTCTGGGGGCTGATCCAGTATCAGGACGCCATCGGCGTGCTGCTGATGAGCTTCGGCGCGGCGCTGCTCGTCTATGTGCTCTATGAGGCGTTCAAGCTGGATGCGCACGCGCGGGACCGCATCTTCGCCATCATCTTCCTCATCCTGCTGCAACCGATCTTCTGGGGCCTGTTCGAGCAGGCGGGCGGCTCGCTCAGCCTGTTCACGGATCGCTTTGTCGACCGGGCGGGCGTGGATGCGGAATTGTTCCAGTCGATCAACCCCATCTACATCATCCTGTTCGGCCCGGTGTTCGCGACCTTGTGGGCCTATCTCGGCCGGCGCGGCTGGGAGCCGTCCACGCCGGTCAAGTTCGGCATCGCGCTGCTCCAGCTCGGCCTCGGCTTCCTGGTGCTGGATTGGGGATCGAAGGCGGCCGGCATGAGCAATCTGACGCCGGTGATCTTCATCTTCCTCATCTACCTGCTGCACACCACCGGCGAGCTGTGCCTCTCGCCCGTGGGCCTCTCCGCGATGAACCGCCTGTCGCCCCGGCATATGGCGAGCCTCATCATGGCGGCCTGGTTCCTCGGTTCGGCGGGCGGCAATTTCGTGGCCGGCAAGATCGGCGAGGCGACCGGCGGCGAGAGCGGCGCGGCGACCAAGGAATCGATCCTCGCCATCTATGCGCAGATCGGCTGGGTCGCGATTGCCGTGGCGGTGGGCGTGATGGTCGTTTCGCCCCTTATCAAGCGGTTGATGCATCTCGATACGCTGCGTGACGATGAATCGCTAGCCGGCGAAGCCGAGCTTGGCGAGCCGCAGGCGGCGGGGACCGCGCTGCAGGGAGAGGTGAAGGCATAGGCCGAGGCGTGCCGGGCGCGTCTCTGGACGAGCGGGGCGGCCCGCCATCTTGACGCGCGCGGCCGCTCGGCTGACAGAGGCAGGCATGAGCAGACGCTATTTCGGAACGGACGGCATCAGGGGCCGCACCAATCAGGCACCGATGACGGCCGAGACGGCCATGCGCGTGGGCATGGCGGCCGGGCGGCATTTCATGCGCGGCTCGCACCGCCACCGCGTCGTCATCGGCAAGGATACGCGCCTTTCCGGCTATATGATCGAGAATGCGCTGGTCGCCGGCTTCACCAGCGTGGGCATGGATGTCGTGCAGTTCGGGCCGATCCCGACGCCGGCCGTGGCCATGCTCGCCGCCTCGATGCGCGCTGACCTCGGCGTGATGATCTCGGCCAGCCATAATCCCTATGCGGATAATGGCATCAAGCTGTTCGGCCCGGATGGCTACAAGCTTTCCGATGAGGATGAGGCGAAGATCGAGGCGCTGATCGAGAGCGCGGTGCCGCTGGCGGAGGCCCCCAATATCGGTCGCGCCCGGCGCGTGGAGGATGGGCGCGGCCGCTATATCCACGCCGTCAAATCCACTTTTCCGTCGCATCTGCGGCTCGATGGCCTCAAGATCGCGCTCGATTGCGCGAACGGCGCCGCCTACAACACCGCGCCGCCGGCCTTATGGGAGCTGGGCGCGGAGGTCATCCCCATCGGCGTCTCGCCCAACGGCACCAATATCAATAATCAATGCGGCTCCACCGCGCCGCAGCTCTTGCAGGAGACGGTGGTCGCCTCCGGCGCGGATATCGGCATCGCGCTGGATGGCGATGCGGACCGGCTGATCGTGGTCGATGAAACCGGCGCCATCGTGGACGGCGATCAGATCATGGCGCTGATCGGCACGAGCTGGGCGCGGCGCGGCCTTCTGCGTGGCGGCGGCGTGGTGGCGACGGTCATGTCCAACCTCGGCCTGGAGCGGCTGCTGGCGGAGCAGGGGATCGCCCTCATCCGCACCAAGGTGGGCGATCGCTATGTGCTGGAGGAGATGCGCGGGCGCGGCTGCAACGTCGGCGGCGAACAGTCCGGCCACATGATCCTCTCCGATTATGCGACGACGGGGGATGGCACCATCGCCGCCTTGCAGGTGCTCGCCGCATTGGTGGAGAGCGGCCAGCCGGCCAGCGCCCTGCTGCGCCAGTTCGAGCCGGTGCCGCAGCTTTTGAAGAACGTCCGCTTCGCCGGTGGCAAGCCGCTGGAGGCGGACAGCGTGCAGGCCGTGATCGCGCAGGCGGAGACGGAGTTGAACGGCAGCGGCCGCCTCGTCATTCGCCCCTCCGGCACGGAGCCGGTGATCCGCGTGATGGCCGAGGGGGACGATGCCGGGCAGGTCGAGCGCGTCGTTACGCGCATCTGTGATGCCGTGGCCAGCGCCGCCGCCGATGCTTGAGATGCGCCCGGATTGCGAGCGCTGCGGCGCGGACCTGCCGGCCGATGCCGGCGGCGCGTTCATCTGCTCGTTCGAATGCACCTTCTGCGCGGACTGCGCCGAGGCGCTGGACGACCGCTGCCCCAATTGCGGCGGTGAACTGCTCGATCGCCCGGCGCGGATCGGCAAGGCGCTGACGGACCATCCGGCCTCCACGCAGCGCAAGTTCAAGGGCTAGGACGCCCTTGCCTCTCGGGGGGATGGCAATTAGCTACGGGCGATGAATTCGGCTCTGACACGACGGGTGGGGATAATCCTCGCATTCTCCATGCTCATGGCCGGTTGCGGCGAAAAGCTGGTTGCTCCGTCGAACGAGGCAGAGACGGTCGCCACGCAAGGGGACGTGGACCTGGTGCCCGACGATGCGGCCAATGACGAGGGTCTCGCCGATCGCAAACCGCGGAAAATTCTCAGCCCGGACGAAAAGCGCCGGGTCGCCAATTTGCTGAAGATATACCGGGAGTCACGGGCCACAGGCGCCACCGATGATGAAGCCGCGCGCGTGGCGAGCGCGCAAAACAGGCAATTGGCCGAAGAGGGTCTCGACCGGATCGACCCGAATATCCTGGCTGCCGAACGCCGTCGGGAGGCCGCGCTGGACCAGCGGGAGTATGACAAGAAGGTGGATGCCCTTGCCCGCGAGCAGGAGAAGGCCGCGACAAGGCCTTGAGGCGCGGGCGAATGCCCCCGTCCTGTCCTACGCACTGCCGCTATGCCATGGTGGGCCATGGCACGCTCCCGTTCGATCCGTTCCCTGATCTCGCGGCGGTTAGGCATTCCTGCGCCCATCGAGGCCTGTGCCACCGCCCGTAATTGTCCGTCAGGGACCAGAACCTTCAGAACCTTTGTAACAAAATTACGCGCTGCCATCCGTGGCAATCCGGCTCGACTTCCCTCCGCGCGGGCGGCAAAAGGCACGGCATGACCACAGCGCGCATCCTCATCATCGCCGGCTCGGATTCGGGCGGCGGGGCCGGTATCCAGGCCGACATCAAGACCGTCACCATGCTCGGCGGCCACGCCATGACCGCGATCACGGCGATCACCGCGCAAAACACCCATGGCGTGCAGGCGGTCCATCCGGTGCCGACCGAGATGGTGCTGGCCCAGATCGACAGCGTGGTGAGCGACATCGGCGTGGACGCGGTGAAGATCGGCATGATCGGCTCGGCGGAGACCGCGCTGGCCGTGGCGCAGCGGCTGGAGAGCATCGCCGCGCCGGTGGTGCTCGATCCGGTGATGGTGGCGACCAGCGGCGGCGTTCTGGCCGATGCGGCGACCATCGAGAGCCTGCACGAGCTGATGGGCTGGGCCTTCGTCACCACGCCCAACCTGCCGGAGCTGGCCGCGCTTGGCGGCGAGGAGATGCTTACCGCGCGCGGCGAGATGCTGCTCATCAAGGGCGGCCATGCGCCGGGGCCGGTCATCACCGACCGGCTGGTCGGCGCGGAAGGCGAGATTGCCCGCTGGGAGGGCACGCGTATCGAGACGGAGGATAGCCACGGCACCGGCTGCACTCTCGCCAGTGCTATCGCGACCGGGCTGGGGCAGGGGCTGGATCTGCCCGATGCCATCGCCCGCGCCCGCGCTTTCGTGCGCCTTGCCCTGCACGATGCACCGGGCCTTGGCGGCGGTCATGGGCCGATGGGGCATGACAAGGTGCGGCTCGATCTGGGCGAATCCATGCGGCTCAACCAGTTGAGCGTGCCGGTGAACGATTATGCCGCCTCGCGCGATTTTTACGAGGATCTTGGTCTGCGCCTGATCGTGGACAGCCCGGATCAGCCCTATGCGCGCTTCATGGCGCCAGGCGGCGCGACGCTCTCCCTCCATGGCGCCGAGCATGCCATCTATTTCGAATGCGACGATCTCGACGGTCGTGTCGCCGCGCTGCAATCCATCGGCTGCCTGTTCGACAGTGAGCCGGTGGATCAGCCCTGGGGCTGGCGCGAGGCATGGCTGGTCGATCCCGCCGGCAACCGCGTCTGCCTGTTCAGCGCGGGGGAGAACCGGCGCTATCCGCCTTGGCGCGTCGAGCCGTGATTGCCGGCGTTGACGAGGCAGGCAGGGGGCCGCTGGCCGGGCCGGTGGTCGCGGCGGCGGTGATCCTGTGCGATCCGTGCCCGGAGGGGTTGGCGGATAGCAAGAAGCTCAGCGCCCTGCGCCGCGCCGCGCTGGAAGGCACGATCAAGCAGAGCTGCCACTGGGCGGTCGGCGTGGTCGATGTGGACGAGATCGACCGGCTCAACATTTTCGGCGCGACGATGCTGGCCATGGCCCTCGCGGTGCAGGGGCTGTGCGCCCGGATCGGCCGCGACCCCGCCGAGGTGCTGGTCGACGGCAATTTGACGCCGCACGGCCGCCGCCCGGAGTGGCGCTGGCCGGCGCGGCCGATCGTCGGCGGCGATGCCATCGAGCCATGCATCTCCGCCGCCTCGATCATCGCCAAGGAGCATCGCGACGCGCTGATGCGCAGGGCGGCGGAGACCTATCCCCATTATGGCTGGGAGCGGAACAAGGGCTATGGCACCGCCGATCATCTCGCCGCACTGCGCGCGCATGGGCCGTGCCCGCTGCATCGCCGCAGCTTCGCCCCGGTCGCGCAGTTGATCGTGGCCTGACCGGATATGGCTTTCATCACCAGCGATGGCGTGCGGTTGCATTATGACGTCAGCGGGGCGGGGCCAACTGTCGTGTTCGCGCATGAAAGCGCTGCCGATACCCGGCAATGGAGCGGGCAGGTGGCCGCGCTCTCGCCCCATTATCGCTGCATCACCTACAATGCGCGCGGCTATCCCCCTTCGGATGTGCCGCTGGACGCCGCCGCTTATGGCCACGGGCCGGCGTGGCGCGATCTGGCGGCGATTGTCGAGGAGGTTGCCGGCGGCGCTGCGCATATCGTCGGCCTCAGTATGGGCGCTTATGCCGGATTGATGCTGGGGCTTGAGCGGCCTGATCTCGTCCGTTCGCTTTGTCTCGTCGGCGGTGGAACCGGCTCCACCCGTGGCCCGAACGACGCGCTGCGCATCGCGATGGAGCGTCTCGCCACGCTGTTCGAGACGGAAGGGAGCGGGGCGGGCGCGATGGCGATCGCCGATTCACCGACACGCGCCGGCTTCAAGGCGCGGGATCCTGTCGGTTGGCAGGTGTGGCTGGACGATTTGCGCACGCATTCGCCGCAGGGCATGGCGCGGACCTTCCGCAACTATCAGGGAAATCGTCCGTCGCTTTACACGGTCGAGGAGGCCCTCAAGCGGCTCGACCGGCCGACCCTGCTGGTCGTGGGCGATGAGGATGACGGCTGTGTGGAGGTCAATTTATTCCTGCGGCAGATCATCCCCGGCGCGGGCCTGTGCGTGGTTCCGCACAGCGGCCATGCCGTCAATCTGGAGCAGCCGGCTTTCTTCAACCGCCTGCTCGCGGACTTCATCGCGGATGCCGAGGCGCATGCTCGTGCTTGACTCGGCGGGGCGCAACCCCTAGCCGGCCTCCGTCACTTGGGGAGTAGCCAGCCGCCGACCCCGGCGGGCCGCAGCGTCAACATACTCGGTCGAGAGGCCGTGGCGCGCGGGGGACGGATCATCCGTTCAGGCGAGACCAATGGCATGGCGCTTCCGCCCCGGCCGGGCGGGAGGCGCGATGTCATCGGTTGTTCAATCCGCCCGGCCCCGAGGATATCCCATGGACGCGTTATTGACGTCGATCGCGGTGGTCGCGCTGGCCGAGATTGGCGACAAGACCCAGCTTCTGGCGATCCTGCTCGCCACCCGTTTCCGCAAGCCACTGCCGATCATCTTCGGCATCCTCGTGGCCACGCTGGCGAACCACGCCCTCGCCGCCCTGCTGGGCGCGACGGTCGCCGGCATCTTCCAGAGCGGTTGGTTCCGCACCGTGATCGCCTTGTCGTTCCTTGCCATGGCGTTGTGGACGCTCATTCCGGACAAGCTCGATGATCTGGAGGAGAAGCCCGCGCGTTTCGGCGCCTTCATCACCACAGTCATCGCCTTCTTCCTGGTCGAGATGGGCGACAAGACGCAGATCGCCACGGTCGCGCTCGGCGCGCGCTTTCAGGCGGTGGGCTGGGTCACGCTCGGTACCACGCTGGGCATGTTGATCGCCAATATCCCCGCCGTGTTCCTGGGGCATGAATTGATCCGGCGCGTTCCCTTGAAGATTGTCCGCATCATCGCCGCCCTGCTGTTCGCCGCGATCGGCCTCTGGTTGCTGATTCAAGATTAGGGGCATCGGAAAAATAATTTTCGCTCCGGGCGCCGGCTGAGTCCTCCCGGCAACACCACCATATCTTGAGTCTCATACGAATCGTGGAGCGCCACCCCTCGTGGGGGACTCGTTTCGTTCTTCCCTGAGGCGGGTGGATGCTGCTCCGTTAGTCGCATCCGCCAAGCTTGACTGGCGAGTCGCGGGGACTCAAACCCCCTGTTGAAACAACGGGGGCAGACAGGAATGGGTGTGATCGAACGGGTTGGTATGCGGCCGGCCAAGGCAAGAACTGCGTCGCGCAAAACGGTGCCCGTCAGCCTGCCGCTCGATACGCTGCTGCAGGGCGATTGCCTCGCCATCATGCGCACGCTGCCGGCGGCGAGCGTGGATATGGTCTTTGCCGATCCGCCCTATAATCTCCAGCTTGGCGGGGATTTGTTCCGGCCGGAGGGCGGGCGTGTCGACGCCGTGGACGACGCTTGGGACCAGTTTGACAGCTACGGCGCCTATGATGCCTTCTGCCGGGACTGGCTGGCCGAGGCGCGGCGTATCCTGAAGCCGGACGGCACCATCTGGGTGATCGGCAGCTATCACAATATTTTCCGCGTCGGCGCGCTGATGCAGGATCAGGGGTTCTGGATTCTCAATGACATCGTCTGGCGCAAGGCCAATCCCATGCCCAATTTCAAGGGCACGCGCTTCACCAATGCACATGAGACGCTGATCTGGGCCAGCCAGGGCGAGAAGGCGAAATATACGTTCAACTATCGCGCGATGAAGACGCTCAATGACGAGTTGCAGATGCGCTCGGACTGGGTGCTGCCGATCTGCGCGGGGCAGGAAAGGCTCAAGCGGGACGGACACAAGGCCCATCCCACGCAAAAGCCGGAGGCTTTGCTGTATCGGGTGATGCTCTCCTGCACCAAGCCGGGCGATGTGGTGCTCGATCCCTTCTTCGGCACCGGCACCACCGGGGCCGTGGCGCGCCGGCTCGGGCGCCGCTGGATCGGCATCGAGCGTGAGAGCAGCTATTGCGAAGTGGCGCGCGAGCGCATCGCGGCGGCGCTGCCGCTGGATGAGAGCGCGCTGACCATCATGCAATCGCCACGCAGCCAGCCGCGGGTTGCCTTCGGCACATTGGTCGAGACTGGGATGGTGATGCCGGGCACGGAATTGCGCGACGCCAAGGGGCGCTGGAAGGTCCGCGTGCGCGCGGATGGATCGCTGGAGCATGGCGAGGCAAGCGGATCGATCCACAAGCTTGGTGCAACCTTGCAAGGCGCGCCAAGCTGCAATGGCTGGACTTTCTGGCATATCGAGGATGAGGGGCAGTTGAAGCCGCTCGATGCCCTGCGCCAACGCTATTTGCTCGCAACCGAGCCTTGAGTGCTTCGCCGTCCTAGGGCGGCCGGGACCCGAGGCGGGGGAGACTCCCACCTTATCCTTGCCTCGGGTCCGCCTTTTCCGCGTGACCATCGCGTTGCTCATGACGGAAATTGAACGATTCAGATCGCGGCATTGCGATGGCCGAGAGCGGTCGCAAGCGCGCCGCTTCCATCCACGAGCGGCAGGCTCTAGGAGATGGGAATGACCGCTCAACGCCCCGTGCCGCCGCCTGGCGCTCGCCTCTATCTCCGCCCGATCTGGTTCGCCGATACGCCCGTCGGGCTGGCCGAGAGCGATGTCAGCCGGCTGGCCGGTGGATTGATCTGGTTTCAGGGCGTTGAAGCAAGCTGGATCGCGCCGGGAGGCGTGTCGGGCAAGGTGCAGATTCCGCTCGCGGTTCTGGCCGATTGGCAAGCCCGCCTGCCGGAGTCGCTCGCTGCGCGGGTGGAGTCGCTGATGGCGGCCTTTGGCGCGGCGCGTGCGCCGCTTGTGCTCGGTGAGCGGACCATCCGGTTCGATACGCCGCATGTGATGGGCATCCTCAACATGACGCCGGATAGCTTTTCCGATGGCGGCGCACTGATCGGGGAGCCGGACAAGGCGGCCGATGCGGGCTTCGCCATGCAGGTCGCCGGCGCGTCGATCGTCGATGTCGGCGGGGAATCGACCCGGCCTGGCGCCGATGCGGTATGGGAAGGGGATGAGATCGCGCGCACCGCGCCTGTCATCGAAAGACTGGCGAAAAGCGGCGTCCCGATTTCCATCGACACGCGCAAGGCAAGTGTGATGGAGGCGGCGCTGGCGGCGGGGGCGGCCATCGTCAATGATGTGACAGCGCTTACGCATGATCCGCGCGGGCTGGAGGTCGTGGCGGCTGCCCGCTGCCCCGTCATCCTGATGCATACGCCCTCGGCCGGGGACGATCCGCATGGCGGAGCGGTCGCATATAAGGCTGGCGGGGTCGGCGGCGCGGCGATCGATTGCGATGTATTCGATTGGCTGGAAGCCCGCATCGCCGTCTGTCTGGCTGCCGGCATCGACCGCAGCAAGATCATTGTCGATCCCGGCATCGGCTTCGGCAAGGCGCTGCAGGACGATACCCGCATCGTCAATCAGCTCGCGATGTTCCATGGCCTGGGTGTGCCGTTGCTGTTCGGCGCGAGCCGCAAGCGCATGGTGGGAGCCTTGACCAACGGCGCGCCGGTGAGCGAGCGGCTCGGCGGATCGGTCGCGTTGGCGCTCAGGGCGGTCGAGGCGGGCGCGCAGATCGTGCGGGTGCATGACGTGCGCGAAAGCGTGCAGGCCGCGCGCGTCTGGCGAGGCTTGCGGGATGCGGCCCTGGTTGCCGGTTAGAAGCTGATTCCAGAAGATAAGATAATTTTTTCAAAAAAATAAAAGACACCTCATAATTCACTTATGGTGATTATGGGGGTGGAGGCAGATGCATAAACGCAAAGTGATGGTTGTGTTCGGCACACGGCCGGAGGCGATCAAGATGGCGCCGGTCGTGCAGGCGCTTCGCGCGCAGGAATGCGTCGAGACCCGCATTTGTGTGACCGGCCAGCATCGCGACCTGCTCGATCAGGTGTTGCGGGCAATGGAGATCGTGCCGGACGTCGATCTCGATCTCATGCAGCCACGGCAGACGCTGGACGATCTGACCGCCCGTCTGGTGCCAGCGCTTGGGTCTGTGTTCGATGCCGAAAAGCCGGATCGTGTGCTGGTGCATGGCGATACGCTCACGGCCATGACGGCGAGCCTCGCCGCGCATTATCGCCGGCTTCCGGTCGGGCATGTCGAGGCCGGGCTGCGCAGCGGCGATATTCACCGGCCATGGCCGGAGGAAATGAACCGCCGCGTCATTGCCTGCATTGCCGATCTGCACTTCGCGCCGACCCAGGGCGCAGTGGCCGCGCTGCGGGCGGAGGGGAAGGCGGAAGCCGCGATCCATATGACCGGCAATACGGTGGTCGATGCGCTGCTGGCGATGCGAACGCGGATTCGCGAACGCCCGATATTGGCGGCGGGCATCGCGCCGGTCCTGTCCCGTTTTGCAGGGCGGCGGATGATCGCCATGACCTGCCATCGGCGCGAGAATCTCGGCGCGGGCATGGCCCGGATTGCGGAAGCGATCCGTATCATCGCGTCCCGGCGGGATGTCGCCATCGTCTGTCCGCTTCATCCCAATCCCGATGCGCGGTCGGCGATGGTGGCGGCGCTCACGGACCTACCCAATGTCGCGCTCATCGAGCCGCTCGATTATCCCGGTTTCGTCGCCTTGCTCGACGCGTGCGATCTTGTGTTGACCGATAGTGGCGGGGTGCAGGAGGAGGCGCCGTCATTCGGCAAGCCCGTCCTTGTCCTTCGCGAGATTACCGAGCGGCCGGAGGGCCTTGTGGCGGGGACCGCACGGCTGGTCGGCACGGACGGCGCGCGGATCGTCGCGGAGACCTTCGCTCTTCTGGACGATGCGGAGGCCTATGCCGCGATGGCGCGGGCAATCAATCCCTTCGGCGATGGACAGGCCGCTGGCCGCATCGCGCGGATCGTCGCCATGGAGGGCAAGGCCCGGCATCCACCGGTGCTGGAGGCTGCGATACCGGCTTGAGCCTTCCGGCTCAGCGGTCCTGTCCGGGGTCGTTGCGGGCAAGGTGGCGGCCCGTCGTCAGCGTTTGCTTGATGAACAGCGCCACGAAGATCGCGCCGATGACGCCAACGAAAATGTCGAAGTGGGAGATGGCCGGCAACGGGCTTGGGTCTGCCCCGCGCACCATCATGGCCACGGTGAGGCCGATCAGCAGGAAGCGCAATTCGGTCGGCCCCGCAATGCCATAGGAAAGCTTGAACTCCCCCATCACCCGCGCCGCGAGATAGGCGTGGATCGAGAGCAGCAGATAGCCGGTCACGGTGAACATCGCCACGTCCACGCGCACGAACGGGCTGAACCCCATGCCGGCGAGGATGAGCAGGGTGACGATGCCGTCGCAGCTATGGTCGATGAAATAGCCGTAGGAGGGGCGCTCGATATGGCGCCAGCGCGCCAGGCTGCCATCGAGCGAATCCCCGAACCATTGAACCACATAGCCGGCAATCGCCAGCCATAGCCAGCCGAGCGCAAAGCCGCTCAGGGCATAGCCGGCGAAGGTCATGATCGCGCCGGCGACTCCGGCCGTTGTCAGCATATCGGGCGTGACCCAGCGTGGCATGACCGCGCAAAACCAGTTGAGCAGCCGCCGCTCGGGGCCTGCGAGAATATTTTTCTGGATGCGATGAACGGATTTGCCGGTGGGCGGGAGATGGTCAGGCATGGGCACTTATCGGCTGTCATGAATCTGCAATCAACCGCCTTCCGTCCTGCCGGGCAAATCGGCCGGGGAAAGACAGGGCTGAAAGCGGATTTTCGAGCCGCTATCGTCGCTCCATCTCACAAGCCCATTGACGCTTGCTGCAGCCCCGCATAGCGCCCGGGCCATGACCGCCAAACCAGCGCCGTCCAAGGAAGTGGCGCGCCTGCGCCTCTATATCGTCAGCATCCTGATCGACATCGCGGTGCTGGGGCTGGGGTTCGCCTTCTCCAATCTGCTGGTGCTCCATTCGCTATGGGGGGAGCCGGGCAAGCCGCACGGCCTCGTCATGTTCGCGATGATCGCGCCGGTTTATGCGCTGATCGCCATCAATGGCGGCGTCTATGGCATCCGCATGATCGGCAATCGTCGCGCCAGCGCGGCCAAGGCGGTGTGGTGTCTTGTCCAGGCGGCGATGTTGATGCTGCTCATCGTCTATCTCGGCAAGATCGCCGAGCAGCTTTCGCGCCTGACCTTCATTGTCGGGCTGGGTTTGTCGGCGATCGGGCTTGTCCTGGCGCGTAGGCTGATCGGGCGGATCGGTCTGGCGATGGTCGGCACGGTGCCCCATACCACCGTGTTGCTGGTCGATGGCGTGGACATCCACAGGCCCCGTGAAGCCGAGCGGATCGACGCAGCCGCCCTCGGGCTTGATCCCGAGCAGCGGGATGCCGCCATGGCTGCGCGGTTGGCGCGGGGTGTGGGCTGGGCCGAGCGCGTGGTGGTCGCTTGCCCACCGGAGCGGATCGAGGCATGGCGCGTGGCGCTGGCTGCGCTTTCGGCCAAGGGGGAAATCCTCCTGCCGGAATTGCGCCGGTTCGCACCAGCCAAGGTCGGCGTGTTCGATGGCTATCCGACCGTGGTGGTGGCCGGCGGTCCGCTGTTGTTCCGCGATCGCCTGTTCAAGCGCTTGTTCGATCTCGCGATCAGTTGCGCCGCCATCCTCCTGCTCTCACCCGTGCTGCTGGCAACAGCGCTGGCCGTGAAGCTCTCCGGCCCCGGCCCGGTGTTTTTCCGCCAGCAGCGCATCGGCAAGGATGCGCGGCCGTTCTTCATCATGAAGTTCCGCACCATGCACGCCGCGCAGACCGACCCGCGCGCGGAAAAGCTGACCGAGCGGGATGATCCGCGCGTCACCTCCGTCGGCGCTTTGTTGCGGCGCACGAGCATTGATGAATTGCCTCAGCTTTTCAACGTGCTGTGGGGCGATATGAGCATCGTTGGTCCGCGCCCCCATGCGCCGGCGGCCAAGGCGGCCGATGCGCTCTATTGGGAGGTGGACGAGCGCTATTGGGCGCGCCATTGCATCAAGCCGGGCATGACCGGGCTGGCGCAGGTGCGCGGGCATCGCGGCCCGACCGACCGCCGCGAGGATCTCGTCAATCGACTGCAATCGGATCTCGAATATGTCACCAACTGGTCGATCTGGCGCGATCTGCGGATCATCGTGGCGACCCTGGGCGTGTTGACCCATGATAATGCCGTCTAGGCGGGGGAGGGCACCGACATGACGCTGCTCGATCTCGCTCTTGCGCTGCTGCTTGCGTTATGCGGGTTGCTGCTCGTCTGGCCCTTCCTCGGCTATCCCCTGATTCTCCGCCTGCTGCCGGCAAGGCCGGTCGCTCGGGCAGAGGAGGGGGCCATCCCCACACCGTCCACCTCACTGCTGTTCTGCGCCTATAATGAAGCGGCGTCGCTGCCTGCCAAGATCGAGAATCTGCGCCAGCTCAAGGCGCGCAACCCGGCGTTGGAGATACTGGCCTTCGACGATGGATCGACGGACGAGACAGCCGCGCTGCTCGGCGGCGCCGGCGATCTACTGACGCTGGTGCGCGGGCCGGGCCGCAGTGGCAAGGCGCATGGCATGAAGGCGCTCGCCGCGCGGGCGACCGGCGAGGTGCTGATCTTCACCGACGCCAATGTCCTGCTCGATGCGGATGCGGTCGACCGCCTGCTGGTCTATTACGCGGACGAGACTGTCGGCGGCGTCCTCGGCTCCCTGCGCTATGATGGCGCCGGCAGCAGCGCTTCGGCATCGGTGGGCGCGCTCTATTGGCGGATCGAGGAGCATCTCAAGGATGGCGAATCCCGCACCGGCAACGTGATGGGCGCGGATGGCTCGATCTTCTCGATCCGCCGTTCGCTCTATCCCGATTTCCCCGATAGCGTGCTCGATGATCTCACCGTCTCGATGGCGGTGGTCTTTGCCGGCAAGCGACTCCTCAAGGCCAAGGATGTCATTGCCCGCGAAATGATGGTGGCGAAGCGGGAGGATGAATATCGCCGCAAGGTGCGGATTGCGGCGCGCAGTTGGCACACGCACCTTCATTTGCGACCGCAGCTTGCGCGCATGAGTCGGCTCGACCGCTTCAAATACGGCTCGCGCAAGCTGATCCGCTGGTTCGGTGCGTTGTGGATCGGGCTTGGTGCGCTGGCCGGCATGCTGCTTGCCTGGCGGATCGCGCCACTGGCCGCGATTGCGCTGGCCGCCGCCGCTTTGTTCCTGCTGCTCGCCGGCCTGCAAATGCGGCGCGGGCCGCTGGCGGCAGTCCTCGATCTGCTGCTCGCTTATCTGGCGACCTTCAAGGGCATCGTGCTGGCCATGCGCGGGCAGACCGTCACGACATGGAACCCGGCTCAGTCACGCGACTGAACTCGGTGCGGTTCCTGTCGCATTTTCCTCTGCCCATTGTATAGGCAGGAGCGATGATTACGACGCAACGCGCCCTGAAAGCCGCCGGTAAGTACGCATCCCGCGCGGGATTGGCGGCCCGCACCGCGCTGGGTGCGCGGCGGGACCGTCATTGCCCTGCTTGCCGGCAGGATGTGGCGGGCTTTTTCCGCTATGGCGCCGAGCGCGAATGGGGCTGCCCGGCGTGTGGAGCGTCCCCCCGCGAGCGGCTGATGCACGCCTTGCTGGATGCCGGGCGCATCACGCTGCCTGCTGGCGCGGCCATCCTCCATTGCGCGCCCAATGAGGCGAGCCTGGTGCAGCGCTTCCGCGCGGCGGCGGGCGACTATGTGCCGGCCGATCTGGACCCCGCGCGCTACACGGTCCCCGGCATGCAGCGGCTCGACCTCATGGCAATGGCGGATGAGGCGCGGTTCGACCGTATCTATGCGAGCCACATCATGGAGCATGTCCCGGACGATGCCGTTGTGCTGCGCAATCTTGCCCGCGCGCTCAAGCCGGGCGGCGAAGCGTGGCTGCTCGTTCCGCTTTGGGAGAAGCCGAGCGAAGATGGCGCCCCCAGCCTCTCGCCACGCGAGCGGGAGCGGCGCTTCGGTCAGTGGGACCATGTCCGGCAATATGGCCGCGATCTGGCTGATCGGATCGCGGGTGCCGGCCTCACGGTCGACTTGATCGACGCCGATGCCCTGCCTCCCGCGGATGTGCAGCGCATGGCGCTCGCGGACACGCTGTTCCGAACCTGCCGGGCGGCATGACGGGACTTGTTGCGCTGGCCGGGCGGTTCGAGCGGCTGCCGGCCGTGCTCGGTGCCGCCAAGCTGGCCAATGTGGCGTTGGCCATGGGCTGGGGGTTCGTCGTCACCTTCGTGTTCGTGCGGCTACTGCCGATCGGCGAGTTCCGCACCTTCCTGCTGCTCATCGCCTTCGCCAACTTCACCGTATCGGCTGAGCTGGGCCTGACCGCCATCGCCTATAGCCGCCTGCGCCGCGATCATGTGACGCGGGACGGCAACTTCCGCGCCGAGGAACTGGGGGCGCTGTTCTGGCTGCTCACGGCCATCATCCTTGCCGGGGCTGTGCTGATCTGCGGGGCCATCGCCACGGGATTGATCGTCACGCGCTATCCGCTTCTGTTCATCACCTTCTACGCGGTGTCGGCGATCAATCTCCTCACCAACCTCGCGCGCCGCGCGCTGGCTGCGCTGGATCATAATCTCTGGTGGGAGGCGCTGGATTTCCTGCGGCGAGCCAGCGGGATCGCACTGCTGCTCGTCTCGCTGCTGGGCCTGCCGATCCTCGACGCGGTGCTGGCCCAACTCGTCATCGCGCTGCTCGTCCTGTGGATTGGCCTCGCCACCATCCGGCGCAGTCTCGCCATGCGGTGGCGCCAATGGCTCGGCGTGCGGGCAGGGGCCGCCCATGTGCGCACGCATTATCTTGCGGATTTCGGGCGCACCGGCGCGCTGACGCTGTTCGATGTCGCGGCCTACAACGCGCCTTATTTCACGATTGCCGCCGCGACGCATGATCCCCGGCCGCTGTTGCTGTTCGATTTCGTGTTCAAGATGTCGCGGGCGCTCTCCGCCGTTGTCCGCGCCCTTGTCGAAACGTGGCTGCCCGGATTGACCCGTGCCTATTTCGGTGGCGAGGCGCGCGCCTTCCAGCGCAGCCTCGTCCGGCTCGCCGCCATGGCGCTCGCCGTGAGTCTGGTGGCCGTGCTGGCGATCGCTTTTATCGGCAAACCGCTTGCCGGGCTGCTATTCGATGGCAAGATCATGATTGAACAGACGGAAATCGCGATGATCATGCTTCTCCTGCCGGCGCTGGGCGTCATCTGCATCTCGGTCTATCTGCAGACTGGTCTGGGCCGCTTCGGCGCACTGGTCGGTCCGTCCTTCACGTTTCTGGTCGGCAGTCTGGCCAGCGTGCCCATCGCTTTCGCCCTCCAGCAGATGACGGCGGGCGCGCTCTCGCAGATGTTCATCACGACCTATGCCGTAGTTCACCTCATTCTTGCCCTGGTGCACGGGCGGATGCTCCACCGCCTTGGCAGGAGCGCGCCGGCATGAAGGCGGTGATGATCGACCCGTCCCTGTTCACAGGCCGCTATGATGATTGCCTGTGCAGTGCCCTGGACGGGCGGGGGCATGACGTCACCCTGCTTGGGCGCCCCCTGCGGGAAACGGACGCGATCGTGCCGGAGGGCTACCGCTATGCGCCTCGCTTCTTCAGCATCGGGGAGCGGCTGCGCGGCACGCTGGGTGAGGGCCGGTTCGCCCGCGCGGTCAAGGCCATCGACTATGCGGTGGATTGCCGGCTCGGGCCGCTCAGCGCATTGGCCGGCGATATCGCGCATTTCCAATGGCTTCCCTTCGCGATGGCGGATCGCTGGCTGCTCAATCGGCTGAAGCGCAGAACCGCGCTCGTCCACACCGTGCACAATGCGCGGCCTTATCATGGCGACAAGGCGGCGATGGCGCAGGCCCGAGGCTATCTCACTTTGCTCCCCATGTTCGATGCGCTGATCGCCCATGGCGAGCGGACGGCCGAGGCGCTGCTCGCGCAGGGGATCGAGCGCGCGCGCATCCATCTCGTGCCCCATCCGCCGATGCAGCTTGCGGCCGCAAAGCCGGCTGATGTGGCCGCGCTGCCGGCGTCCACCGTGCCGCGCATCCTCTTCTTCGGTACGATCCGCCCCTATAAGGGGCTGGATCTGCTGTTGCAGGCCTGCCTCATGCTCTGGCGCGAAGGTCTGGAATTCGAGCTGGCCATCGTCGGCAAGCCGTTCATGCCGATTGAGCCGTTCCTCGGTGCCATCCATGGCGGTGGGTTCGGGCATCGGTTGATTACCGATCTGGCCTTCGTCACCGAGCAGCGGCTGGATGCGCATCTTCGGGCGGCGGATATTCTGGCTTTTCCCTATCGCGCGATCGATTCGAGCGGTGCCTTCCTCTCGGCGCTGCGCTATGGCGCAGCCATGGTGACGAGCGACGCAGGCATGTTTGGCGAACTTCCCGATGATGTGGCCCTGCGCTTTCCGGTCGGTGAGTCCGCCGCGCTCGCCACTCTGCTGCGCCCGCTGATCCTGAATGAAGCCCTGCGCCAGCACAACGGGCGGGCGGCGATGGCCTATGGCAAGGCGCATGACGGCTGGGGGGAGGCCGCATTGTTGACGGAGCACGCTTATGCTGCGGCCCGTGAGCAGGCCGCGCACCGGTGGGCCTCATGAGCCGGCTCGCACGCTACCGCCGTGAGGTGCGGGATCGCTGGCTGGCCGCGCGGCTGGGTCTCGCTGGGCGGCAGCACCAATATGGCGAGATTGTCGCGCTGCGGCGGTTCATCGCCTATTTCGGCGTGGATTGCATCATCGACGTGGGCGCCAATGCCGGCCAATATGCGCGGATGCTGCGCCGCGACGTCGGTTTCACAGGCACGATCCTCTCCTTTGAGCCGAACCCGCAGGTCTATGCGCGCCTGGCGCAAGCCGCCGATGCAGACGCGCGCTGGTTCACGCATAATCTCGCGCTGACCGATCATGATGGCGAGGCGTTGTTCAATATCATGGCGGCGGATCAGTTCAGTTCCCTGAACAAGCCGGGCGAGGGGCTGGAGCCGATCTTCGCGGAGCGCAACCGGGTCGAGCGCAGCGTCTCCGTGACGTGCCGGCGGCTGGACGGGCTACTGCCGGAGCTGGAAGGCGCGCGGGAGGCCCGTGCCATGCTGCTCAAGATGGATACGCAGGGGCATGACGCTGCCGTGTGCGCGGGCGCAGGCACTACGCTGGCTCGAATGGTCGGCATCCAGACGGAACTGGCCGTGCGCGCGCTCTATGATGGCGCGACGGATTATCGCGCGATGATCGCCTTGCTCGCCGATGCGGGGTTCGTGCCCAATGCGATGTTTGCCAACAATAAGGGGCATTTCCCCCTGCTCGTCGAACTGGACGGGCTGTTCGCGCGGCGCGATCTGACCGACGGCGGCAATGTCCCCATCGTCTGACCGGCGCGGGGCGGGCGGGCGGGCCCTGCCTGTCGCGCTGGCGCTCGGCGGCGCGGCGCTGCTGGCGCTCTCTTTCGCCGCATGGGAATGGCATATCGCCGGTCGCCGGGTTCGGGGTCTCGCGGACTATTTCTTCGCCCGGCAGGATATGTGGGTGCTGGATGCGCAGGCCATCGCCCTGTTCGGCCTCGCCGTCTGGGCCTGGATGATGCGGCGATCACATGGGTCTGGAATGCCGGATCGTGCCCCGGCCGCTCCGCCATGGCTCATCCCGCTCGCCATTCTGCTGGCCGTCCTGCTCGGCTGGGGAGGGCGGTATCTCGTCTTTCACGGCTATAGCCCGTCGCGGGATGAGTTGATGGCGGAGCTGGCCGGCGCTTATCTGGCGCAGGGCCATCTCGGCTGGGCGATTCCCGCCGAATGGGTGCCGTTCCAGCGGGCGCTGATGCCGGAATTCTACAGCCCCTATGGCGCCGATACGCATTGGACCGCCATTTATCTGCCGGTCCATGCCGCCATTCGCGCGCTGTTCGTGCGGCTGGGCGCGGCTGATCTGGCCGCGCCGGTCACGCTGGGCATCGGCCTGCTGCTCCTCTGGCATATCGCCCGCAAGCTGATGCCCGATCGGCAGGACGCCGTGCTGGTGACGATGGTGATGGCGCTCACCTCCACCCAGCTGATCGCGACCGCGATGACGCCTTATGCCATGACGAGCCACTTCGCCTTCAATCTCGGGTGGCTGGCGCTGGTGCTCCGGGGCGACCGGATCGGCCATGGTCTTGCGGCGATTGTGGCGCTGCTCGCGGCGGGGCTGCATCAATGGCATTTCCCCATATTGTTCATCGGCCCGTTCATTCTCTGGATGGCGGCGAACCGGCGCTGGCAGGCCGCGCTGTTTCATGCGCTCGTCTGCGTGCTGATGATGGTGGTCTGGGCGCGGCTCTGGCCGATGCTCCTCACCGATCTGATCGGTCCGCCGCCGCCCGCCGATGTTCACCGTACCAATGGCATTGTCGACAAGCTCGCCAGCCTGTTTGGCAGGCTCGATAGCTGGCAGCCCCTGCTCAACAATGCGCGGCTGGTGAGCTGGAACAATCCGGTGCTGCTGCCCCTGGCCGCACTCTCCCTGCTCGGCCTGCGCTGGCGGACATTCACGCGGGAAGTGCCAATTGCGGTTCCGCTACTGATCGGCGTGCTCGCCGGCATGGGGCTGGCGCTCTACCAGGGCTATGGCTGGGGCTTTCGCTACATGCATGGCCAGATCGGCGCCCTGTGCCTGCTGGCAGGTCTGGGATGGCAGGCGGCGGTCGGGCGGCAGGCGTGGCGGCTGCCGGCGCGGCTGGTCGCGGCCTCGGCGGTGCTGGCCCTGCTTCTGGGGGGATGGCTGCTGGCCGATAGCGAGCGCTATTTGCGCGGCTATGCACGCACCATGGACGCTATCCGGGCGGCGGATGCCGATGTGGTGCTGGTCGATATTCGGGGCGGCTATTATATGAGCGATCTGGCGCGCTTTGATGAAGGGCGGCTTGGCCGGCCCGCCGTGATGGCCTTGCAGATGCTGAGCGAATCGCAGCTGGATCGGCTCTGCGCCACCCGGCGCGTCGCAATCATGGATCGCAGCCAGTTCTGGCCGCTGGGCGTTCATCCCGTCAGCCCGGTGTTTCGCGGCAGTGATCGCATCCAGCACGCCCGTGATCATCTGGTGGCGATCGGTTGCGGGCGGCCGGTGGTCGCTCCACCGGCCGCGCCGCTCGATTGAGGCGCCTTACTTCACGAAGGCGGCGACGATCTCGAGCTTGACCTCATCGCTCACCATCGGGAGGGCGAAGCTGACGCCGAAATCGCTACGCTTGATCGCGCCCGTTGCGGTGAAGCCGACATTCTCCTTGCCGCCCATCGGCGACTTGCCGGCGCCATAGAATTTGGCGTCGAGCGTGACGGGCTTGGTGACGCCGTTCAGCGTGAGGTTGCCGGTGATCTTGGCCGTCTCACCGGTCACGGCGACATTGGTGGAGACGAACTTGGCATCGGCCGGATTGGCGCCGAAGAAGTCGGCGGCCTTGCCGGCTTCGGCAGCCTTGAGCAGATGCCCGGTCAGGCCGGCATTGGCCGTCGTCACCTTGGAAACCGGGATCGTCACCTCAACCTTGGCGGCGGAGGGGTTCTTCGGGTCAAGCTGAAGGGTGCCGGTCACATCACCGAAGATGCCGAAATACGGGGTGAAGCCGAAATGGTCGACCTGCCATTTCACCAGCGTGTGCCCGGCGTCCGCCGTATAGGCGCCGCCGGTGACTGCGGCCGGATCAGGCTTGCCGGGCTGGGCGACTAGCGCGCCGGCAAGGCCGGTCAGCAGGAGGGCGGGAAGGGCGGCATGAACGAGGCGCATCGTGTTTATCTCCTATTCGACTCTGCCCGCTCATCCGGGCCGGTGTCCGAACACAACGCGGCAAGGCCATTCTTCAACGGCATTGCATCGACAGTGGGTCGGGCCTCTAGCTTCGCACGATGTTGTTGACCAAATCAAGATCGGCACAGGCTTTCTGTTCCGTTGTCGCAAGGTGCAACGGAGGAGTATGGCCCCGGAAGCGACTCTTATGGCCTCAGAACGGGATGCGCGCGAGCGGTAAGATGGACGGAAAGCAGAGCGGGGCAGCCGGTGATCGGCAGGTCCCCAATGAGATCAGGGGCGCAACAATGTCGGGAAAATGGTCCGCCATGCAATCCACGGCAAGATCGGCGTGGGGCGATGCGTGAGTGGCCGCGATCCGGCTCTCTGCCAGAGGGCCATGGCGTGCCGGACCTGTTGAGGCCGGGGCTGTCGCTGGTCTTCTGCGGCACGGCGTTGGGGCGGAAATCGGCGGAAATGCACGCCTATTATGCCAATCCGACCAACTTCTTCTGGTCCACCCTGCACAAAGTGGGGCTGACCCCGGCGCGCTTGCCGCCCGGCGATTATCCGCGCCTGCTGGATTACGGCATCGGCCTGACCGATCTTGCCAAGCGCCATTTCGGCAATGATGCGGAGTTGCCGGACGGCGCCTTCGATCCCGATGCCTTGCGGGAGAAGATCATGCGCTATCGTCCCGCCATTCTGGCTTTCACCAGCAAGACGGGAGCCAGCGCCGTCCTGGGGCGGCCAACCGGGCGTATATTGCTGGGCGCGCAAGCCGAGCAGATCGGCGAGACACGGCTGTTCGTGCTCCCGTCGCCCTCGGGCCATGCGCGGCGCTATTGGGACATTGCGGTATGGGAGGCGTTGGCGGTGCTGGTGCATGCGCTGCCCGGAAGAGCAGGGGCGGCCGACCCTGAAGAGCGGCCGCCCCGCTGAAGCTTAGTTCTTGTCCTGATCGACCAGCTTGTTGGCGCTGATCCACGGCATCATCGCACGGAGCTGGGCGCCGGTCTTCTCAATCGGATGCGCGGCCGCGGCCTTGCGGGCGGCCTTCAGCTCGGGCTGGCCGGCCCGGTTGTCGAGCACGAAATTCTTGACGAACCGGCCGGACTGGATGTCCGCCAGCACGCGCTTCATCTCCGCCTTGGTTTCCGGCGTGATGATGCGTGGGCCAGTGGTGATGTCGCCATATTCCGCGGTGTTGGAGATGGAATAGCGCATGTTGGCGATGCCGCCTTCATAGAGCAGGTCGACGATCAGCTTGGTCTCGTGCAGACACTCGAAATAGGCCATCTCCGGTGCGTAACCGGCTTCCACCAGCGTCTCGAAACCGGCCTGGATGAGATGCGTGATGCCACCGCACAGCACGGCCTGCTCGCCGAACAGGTCGGTTTCGCATTCTTCCTTGAAGTTGGTCTCGATGATGCCCGAGCGGCCGCCGCCCACGCCGGAAGCGTAGGAGAGGGCGAGGTCATGGGCATTGCCGGTCGCGTCCTGATGGACGGCGATGAGGCAGGGCACCCCGCCGCCGCGCACATATTCGCTGCGAACGGTGTGGCCGGGGCCTTTGGGCGCGATCATGATGACGTCGACGTCCGTCGGCGCTTCGATCAGGCCGAAGTGGACGTTGAGGCCATGCGCGAAGGCGATGGCGGCACCGGGGCGCAGATTGCCCTTGATATCATTCTCGTAAATTGCCGCCTGATGCTCGTCGGGTGCGAGGATCATCAGCAGGTCCGCCCACTTGGCGGCCTCGGCATTGGCGAGCACCTTGAAGCCGGCATTCTCGGCCTTCTTGGCGCTGGCCGAGCCGGGGCGCAGCGCGATCGCGACCTCGGCGACGCCGGAATCGCGCAGATTCTGCGCATGGGCATGGCCCTGGCTGCCATAGCCGAGGATGGCGACCTTCTTGCCCTTGATGAGGCCGATATCGGCATCGCGATCGTAATAAACACGCATTCCCAAACCCTTCTCTCTTCAAGTCGTCATGCCGACGGTGGCCGGCATCCAGTGTGCAATGTCATGGCCGGTCGCGCCGGCGGATAGAACGGAACAGGGTGGCCCGTAAAGGCCGCCGGTCCAGTGAGGTGCCGTCAGGCCGCCGCGCCGCGCAGCATGCCGACCACGCCGGTGCGGCATAGCTCGACCAGCCCGAGTTCGCGCATCAGGGTGACGAATGTGTCGATCTTGCTGGTCGGCCCGGTGATCTCGAACACGAAGCTTTCCAGCGTGGTATCGACCACTTTCGCCCGGAACACGTCGGCCAGGCGCAGGGCTTCGCTGCGCGTCTCGCCCGTGCCGGCGACCTTGATCAGCGCCAGTTCACGCTCCACGAACGGGCCGGTGTCGGTCAGGTCGCGCACCTGGTGGACCGGCACCAGCCGCTCAAGCTGCGCGATGATCTGGTCGATCACGCGTGGTGGCCCGAGGGTGACGATGGTGATGCGGCTGATGCGATGATCCTCGCTCACATCCGCCACGGTCAGGCTCTCGATATTGTAGCCGCGCGCCGACACCAGCCCCGCGATGCGCGCGAGAATGCCGGCTTCATTGTCCACGGTGACGGAGAGCACATGGCGCTCGCTGTCTTCCTGGCGGATATGCATCACGTTTCCTGTCCCTGTCTGGTCGGGGGTTGTCAATTCTGGTCGGTCTGGCCCGCCGGTCCATCCTCGTCGGCGGGCGGAGCCAGCGAGAGCATGCCCGTCATCGCGAAGCGCCAGCCATCCGGCACCCTGTGCGCGATCCGCACGGGAAAGCCCAATATGCTGTCGAACACCCGCGAGAGCTGCTCGCCGACATAGCGCGGCGCCACCCGCACGACGTCATAATCCTCGTCGCCCAGGCGGAACCAGCGATCGAGGTCGATCATCCATTCGTCCGCGTCCGGCTCCGCGCTGTCGAGCGTGGAGCCGAACAGGTCCGTGCCGCCATTCTGCCGCTCGAAATCGAACGGCTCGCTGACGTGAACGCGGAGGCGGACGGGCTGGGGCATCAGACCAAGGCCTTCGCCTCGTCGTCCATGATGCCCGACACCTGGCTGGGGTCGAGCAGCATGTCCGTATGCGCCGCGCCTGACGGGATCATCGGGAAGCAGTTGGAGAGCTTCACCACATGGCAATCGACCACCACCGGGCCGGGGTGGGCGATCATCTCGGCGATGCCCGCCTCAAGCTGGTCGCGCGTCTCGATGCGGATGCCCTTGGCCCCATAAGCTTCGGCCAGCTTCACGAAATCGGGCAGGCTGTCCGAATAGCTGTGCGAATAGCGGCTCTCATAGGTCAGTTCCTGCCACTGGCGGACCATGCCCATATATTCATTGTTCAGGATGAAGATCTTCACCGGCAGGCCATATTGGATGACCGTGCCGAGTTCCTGGATGTTCATCTGGATCGAGGCGTCGCCGGCAATGTCGATCACCAGCGCATCGGGATTGCCCAGCTGCGCGCCGACGGCCGCCGGGAAGCCATAGCCCATGGTGCCCAGGCCGCCGGAGGTCAGCCACTTGTTCGGCGCATCGAAGTGGAAATGCTGCGCCGCCCACATCTGGTGCTGGCCGACCTCGGTGGTGATGATCGTCTCGCGGTCGCGCGTTGCGTCGTAGAGCGCCGCGATGGCGCGCTGCGGCATGATCTCATTGCCCATCTCGACATAATCGAGGCTCTTGCGAGCGCGCCACTCGTCGATCCGGCTCCACCAGTCCTTGAGGTCCGGCTTCTTGAAGCCGCGCGCCTTGAGCGCCGCGATCAGCGCCTCGATCGCCCGGCCGCTGTCCGCGACGATAGGAATGTCGACCGGGATGATCTTGTTGATCGAGCTGCGGTCAATGTCGACGTGGATTTTCTTGCTGTTCGGCGCGAAGGCATCGAGCCGGCCGGTCACGCGGTCGTCGAACCGGGCGCCCAGGCACAGGATGAGGTCCGCCTGGTTCATCGCCCAGTTGGACTCGTAGGTGCCGTGCATGCCCAGCATGCCGAGCCATTGCGGCGAGGAGGCCGGGAAGGCGCCGAGGCCCATCAGCGTCGAGGTGACGGGCGCGCCGGTCATCTCCGCCAGGGCGCGCAGCGCGGCCGAGGCTTCCGGGCCGGAGTTGATGATGCCGCCGCCCGAATAGATGATCGGCCGTTCCGCCGCCGCGATCAGATCGGCCGCGCGGGCGATTGCGTCGGGATCGGGGTCGACCTGCGGGCGATAGCTGGGGTGGGCGTTGAGCGCGGGCCGCTCATAGGCGGCGGTTGCAACCTGCACGTCCTTGGGGATGTCGACGACCACCGGGCCGGGGCGGCCCGACGTGGCGATGTGGAACGCCTCATGGATGACGCGGGCAAGCTCGCCGGGGTCCTTCACCAGATAATTATGCTTGGTGCAGTGGCGGGTGAGGCCGACCGTGTCCGCCTCCTGGAAGGCATCCGAGCCGATGAGATGCGTGGCGACCTGGCCGGTGATGACGATGATGGGGATGGAGTCCATCAGTGCATCGGTGATGCCGGTGATCGCATTGGTCGCGCCGGGGCCGGAGGTGACGAGGACGATGCCGGGCTTGCCGGTCGAGCGCGCATAGCCTTCGGCGGCGTGCGCGGCAGCCTGTTCGTGGCGCACCAGAACATGCTTGATCGTCGGGTGCTCGTAAATCGTGTCGTAAATGGGCAGCACGGCGCCGCCCGGATAACCGAACACCGTATCGACCCCCAGGTCGACCAGACATTGAACCAATATATCGGCGCCGCTTCTCTCGGCCACGGGAGGCTCCTTGATAATCGCTGTGCCGCCATGCGGGAAAGCCCATGCACTGGCAAGGCTGGTGCAACTACCTATCATAAAATGACATGTCAACATTATATATTGTAATAAAATTACAATTATGGCCGATTGGGAATTATATCATTCATAGGGCTACGCGCTGCAGCAAGAACCTTCGTCCCTCAATAACGCCATTGGCGGCTCATGAGGCAGAGAGGCGAGGCCGTTTGATGCTGCATTGCACAGGAAATACGCCACCGGGTGGGGGACAAACATGGGTTGCTACGCCACCAATCGAAGCCCTGCGGACGCATCCGGCCCGCAACCACCTCCCGTCACCCCGGACTTGATCCGGGGTGACGATAATCAGGAGGCGCCGCTATATATCCTCATTCCGCCGATTTGCGGCGGAGTTGAGCGCTTGAAGCCAACCAATCCGCCTAGCCAGCCAAGAAGGCAGCCCCAAGCAGCGTCAGCAGCTTCACGTCCACAGCATAGCCCTCGGCGCGGCGTGCGGAGAGCCAGTCGGCGAGGCTGTCGAGCGCGACGCGGTGGACGCGGATATCCTCGCCTGGCACGCCGCCGCCCGCGCCGGTTCGCACGAGGTCATAGGCGCGAAACAGGGTGAAACTCTCCGAGACCATGCCGGGCGAGCTCCAATATTGGCCCAGCGAGACCATGCGGCCGGGCCGATAGCCGGTTTCCTCCTCAAGCTCACGCGCGGCGGCGAGGGCAGGGTCTTCTCCGGCCGTCTCGTCGCCGACCAGCCCGGCAGGCAGTTCGATACAGCGGCGGCCAAGCGGCACGCGATATTGATCGACCAGCAAGACGTGCCGCCTCCCGTCCACCTCATCGATGGCGAGGATGACGGCCGCACCGATGCCGCGCGTGCGGCTCACATATTCCCAGCGGCCCCGGCGCTTGGCCGCGATGAAGCGGCCTTCCCACATCAGTTCTTCGGGGAGGTGGGCTTCGTCTTCGGGGGATGGGGTCACAATTCGATCAACCTGTCCGGCAATTCATTGGGGTTGGTGCCCGTCCTCGGGCAATGTTCGGCAAGGATGATTCCGGCCTTCGCGATGGCCAGCGCCATGCCCTGCGCGATGCGACCGGCGCGCACCTCGTCGATCATCGCGGCCATCGCCTCGCCCCAGACCTCGGGCGAAACCTTTGTGGCGATGGCCTCATCCGCCACGATCTCGGCGCGGTGCTCGTCCAGCGAAAGATAGAGCAGCACGCCGGTGAGATGCGCCGTGCGTGCCTCCGCCGCCGTGCGGAACAGCAGCATCGCGCGCCGCCGCACGCGCCGCGCCTTCGTGCGGCGCGGCGTGAAGAGCATCCGCAGCGCGGGGATCGCGAGCAGATAGCGCACCGCCAGGAATTTGAGGATCATGTGGCCGAGCAGCAGGAGCAGCAGCATCCGCAGCGGCAGTTCGTGCGTCCACTCGCCAAGCAGCCAGATCAGCGTCTGCTCATACCAGTGGGGGAAAGCCGCCGCGACGGCGGGCACGAGGAAGGCGCACAGGATCGCCCAATGCAGCCCTACATCGTGATAGGCGTCCGACCGGCGCGCGACGATGGTGACGATCTCGGCATCCGTATCCGCCTCGGCCGCCGCGACCGCGCCGGTGATGAGGCGGTGGTCCGCCTCGCTCATGCTCATGCGCTTGCCCATCACCAGCCTCCGCTCGCGCCGCCGCCGCCGAAGCTGCCGCCACCACCGGAGAAGCCTCCGCCTCCGCCCCAGCCTCCGCCGCTACCCCAGCCGCCGCCGCCGCCCCAATGATCGTCGTCGCGATCACGGAAGGCGCCGCGCAGCGCGGCATCGACGCCCCAGATGATGATCGGGTTGATCCCCCCGCGATAGCGTCGCCCGCGCCCCATGCCGCGCGAGAGCGGCAGCAGCACGAAGACGAGGATGAAGATCACGATGACGATGGCCGAGCCGATATCGTGGGCGGTGAAATTCTGCTGGCGCCGCCCGGCATCCGCGGCAACCTTGCGCTGCTGATCGGGGGGCAGTTCGAGGATGCGGACGATTTCGTCCACGCCGGCATTGATGCCGCCCGCCATATCGCCCGCCTTGAAGCGCGGCGTGATGACATCGCGGATGATGCGGCCGGAGAGCGCATCGGTGAAGATCGGCTCCAGCCCATAGCCGACCTGAATGGTCAGCCGTCGTTCGTTGGGCGCGACGAGCAGTACCAGCCCGTTATTCTCGTCCTTCTCGCCAATGCCCCAGCTGCGGCCGAGTCGATAGCCGTAATCGCTGATCTCATAGCCATCGAGGCTGGGCACGGTCGCGACCACCACCTGCCGGCCGGTCGTCTGCTCCAGCGTGGCCAGCTTCTGCTCGATCTGTTGCGACGTCGCGGGATCGAGCAGGTTGGCGGTATCCACCACCCGGCCGGTGAGCGGCGGGAAGGTCTGCGCCAGCGCTGCATCGGGAGGCAGCGCCAGCATCAGGAAGGCGAGCAGAAGCAGGCAGGCGCGAGGCAGGGTCATCAGGGATATGGGGGCGCGCGCGGCCCCCCTCCTGTCGCTCAGCAGGCTCAATTGCCGTTGAACATCGCGCCGACGTCGGGCGCGGTGTCCGCTCCGGCCTTGGCCTCGAACGGCGTCATCGGCTTGGCGCCGTGCACCAGCTTGGCGCCGATCATCTCCGGGAAGGTGCGGATGCGGGTGTTATAATCCTGCACCGCCCCATTATAATCGCGGATGGAGATGTTGATGCGGTTCTCGGTGCCCTCAAGCTGGGTCATCAGGTCGGCGAAACGCGCCTGGCTCTTGAGATCCGGATATTGCTCGACGGTGACGAGCAGCCGGCTCAGCGAGCTGGAGACATTGGACTGTGCCTGCTGGAAGGCCTGCACCTTGGCCGGATCGGTGAGATCGTCGGCGGTGAGCTTCACCTGCGTGGCGGAGGCGCGGGCGTTGATGACGCCTTCCAGCGTGTCGCGCTCGATGGTCGAGGCGCTGCGCGCGGTGGCGACGAGGTTGGGAATGAGGTCGGCACGGCGTTGATAGGCCGCCTGCACGTCTGCCCACTTGGCCTTGGCATTTTCCTCGGCTGTCGGCACGGAGTTGATGCCGCAAGCCGCCAGGGACAGCGTCGCGAACATCAGCACGAGCGAGCGGACCAGCGCAATGGTCGGGGAGGGGGTAACCATATTTGTCATCCTCTCATCTGGCCGGGCGATCCGCCGGCGATAATGATAAATAGAAAGTTGCCAGCCACCCCGCAACTTCATTACCAATATCTCGGCATCGGCAGGCACGCCAAACCTCGTCGCCATGCTCATGCACTCCGGCAGGCTTGGCCAAGGGGAAAAATAATGCTGTCAGAATTCAAGACCTTCATTGCACGCGGTAATGCGCTCGATCTGGCGGTCGGCGTGATTATCGGTGCGGCCTTCGGCACCATCGTCAGTTCGCTGACCGACGATATCCTCATGCCTATCGTCGGCGCGATTTTCGGCGGACTCGATTTCTCCAACCACTTCATTGCGCTCGGTGCGGTGCCGGCAGGCACTGCGCCGACCCTGGCGGCGATGAAAGCCGCCAATGTGCCCGTTTTCGCTTATGGCAGCTTCATCACGGCCGTTCTCAATTTCCTGATTCTTGCCTTCATCATCTTCATCATCGTGCGGCAGACGAACCGCCTGCTCGGCCGCAAACCGGAGGAGGCAGCAGGCCCGACCGAGGTCGATCTGCTCACGGAAATCCGGGACGCTCTCAAGAAATGAAGTGGGCGAACGGCGCTGCCTATGGTGGCGCCGTTCATCCTTGTCGGGAACCAACCGGCCTCGAAAACGCTTTTGTTTTCGGTCCAACGGCTCGAGCCAGGACGCAACAGGAGACTAAAGCGTGAAGAAATCGATGATTTTTGCCGCCATCGCGGCCCCCATGGCGCTTGCCGCCTGCGGTTCCCAGCAGGCGCAGAACGTCGAAGATGCTTATGACAATCAGGCTGACATCATCGACGACCAGGCAGCAAATCTCGAGGCGGCCGGCGATAATGCCGCGGATGCGGTGCAGGACAATGCCGCCAATGCCGCGGATCAGCTGAAAAATACTGCCGATGCCGTGCGTGCGGAAGGGGAAGCGAAGGCGGACGCGATCGACGCCAGCAAATAATCAGGTCCTTCAGGGCGATGCTGTCGCCCGATGACAGAGTCCCTTTCGGGCGCGCCGGACCTGCGGCGCGCCCGTCTGGTTATGTGCCTGGTCGCTGGAAAGCGGCGTAAGCCCTTTTCTTTGCCGCGCTTGCCCCTATATCGGGAGGGCCGGTTTGACCGGCTATGGTGATAAACTGCGGCGTGCAATAGGCGCAGCGGACCCGGGGGCGGTACCCGGCGGCTCCACCAGGATCGGCGCTTACGCAGAGCAAGTGCCAATGCTGATGGGGCCGAACTAGGATCGACGTGTGCTGAAAAGCGTTGTTTTCACCCGGGCTGAGTAACCCGTTCAAGGCTCAAAACCCATAAGTGCCAACGATAACGAAGCACTTGCTCTCGCAGCGTAATTGAGGGCCTCACGGCCTGACATTACCCTAAAAGAACGCGGCTGGGCCAGCCGGGCAACAGAATGGATTCCAGCGGTTGGGGGGGCACCGGGCAACAGAAGCTCCCCACTTTCTCCCTACATCGTCATTCCAGGCGCGGGGCTGCCAGCCTGCTTCTGCGTTGATCGGCGAATCGGATCAATAATCGAATCAGTTTTGTTACAGTAAAGTGACAATTACTAAGCCGGCTCACATTTTGTCATAATTATCTCTAGAAATATCCATTATTTTCAAATGGATGATGATAAAGAATTATTTTTTTGATCCTATTGCCGCGGAGTCATGAAATTGAAACAATCCTCTCATGAGCCAACAAGGCTGGAGAGGAAAAGAGATGGTTATCAAGGCATTGATTATGGGTGCCGCCGCGCTGGCGGGGCTGTCTGCCGGTGCCGCGCAAGCCGCGCCCGAGGCTGCGAGCGATTATGCCGCGGCCGCGATTACATCCGGCCAGTTGGGCGAGGCGGAGCGGGCCTTGCAGCCTGCCAGCTATGCCGATGTGAATGATCCGGCCCGGCTCATCAACATCGCGACCGTCTATGCCCGCACGGCGCGACTTTCCGATGCGCAGGCGGCGCTGATGCAGGTGCGGGCGCTGCCGGCCGAGCAACTCGAACTGGCCAATGGCGTCAGCTATTCCAGCCATCAGATCGCCGGGGCCATGCTCAAGCGACTCGGGCAATAGGGTCGCCATAGACTGCTCTATCGAAGGAGGAGTCGCCTCATCTGCAAGGCGACTCCGGGCGGCGATTACAGATCCGAAGAACCGACCCCTTCATTTGTCGACCTTGAGGCGCGTATTGCCGTTCTGGTCGACATATTCCCGATTATCCTCGCAGACATATTCCTGCAGCTTGTAGTCCTTCATTCGGCGAAACGAATAGCTGTAGGTCCAGGGCGCCTCCAGATAGGCGTCCTCGATGCTGATCTGGTCCTGCAAGATATCGGGGGCGAGCAGGCGGATGCGCTCGGTGATCTTCATTCCCCCCGAATGGGGCGTCCAGCGAAAGCGGACATTCTCCTTGATGCCGGTCGTCTCGACGACCAGCGTGTCGCCTTCCCAGTGTCCCACGGAGCGGCCGAAGAAGCTGGGGTCGATGTCATCCCAGTTCGGCAGCGTTTCATTCATGTAGATGCGGCGGGTCTGGTTGAAGGCTTCCTGGGTGATGTTGATCTGCCCGGCGCGCTGGAACACCTCCATGGGGAACATGCCCATCATCATCGCCGGCATGCCGTCGGGGATGCAGTGCACATAATTGTCGCCCGCCGGTTGGCCTTCCTTGAGGCGCTCCGCGAGAATCTTCTGGCCGGCTTCCCACTCCGCCCGATATTGCGGCTTGAGCTGCGGATCGGGGATCGGCGTGGGCGCGTAGCGGGGGTCGGCCGTCTCCTCCGGGGGCGGATAGCGCTCCCAGGTGCCGGAGAAATCCGGCTGCGCCATGGCCGGCGTTGCGAGCGCAGCCAAGCCGAAGCTGAGGCCGAGGGGCAGGGCTTTCCATGTCTGCATCATCGTTCGCGCGCCCCTCATGAGGTGATCTTGTAGCGCTGGGCGTTCGGCACGCCGGGCAGCATCGTCTTGCCGCTGGGGAGCGTGAGTTGCAGCAGCAAGCCGCCCGCCTGTCCGTCGCGCAAGGGGGACATGACGGCGGTCACGACATCGCCCGGCTTGATGGTTCGCGAGGACCAGCCGCCCCGGTGGAGCATATTCGGGCTGGTCATTTCTATCGTGTAATGTTTGGTCCCGCCCTTGCCATCATCGGCGTCGATATCAAGATAGACGTGCGGATTCGTCCATTGATAGGCCGTCACCGTCCCACGGAGCGTGACGGATCGCGTATTGTCGAACATCGCGAAGCTATGGTGGGCGTAAAGCGGGGCCGCCAGCACGGCCGCGCATGATGGAATCGCCAGGCAGAATCCAAGCGTGCGTTTCATCTGTTCCTCCCCTGTGAGCGCCGATCATCGCCAGCGCGCTTATTGACTATAGCAAATCTGCCAGGGGGCCTGAAAGTCCCAAGCCGGGCCTGCGGTCCATAGCGCCGGGGGAGAGCACGGTTCCGCAGTCGAATATTTATAATTCAATGACTTACGGAAAATGCCTTGCCGGAGGGCCAACATGCAGCCCTAACGGTCAAAGATGATCGAGAGGCTGAATCAATCCTCGTCCGGATCAATCATCCACGCCGATGTGGATCGGTCACCTGCCCGGATCAATCACCCGCGCGGAACGAAAGGAAGGCCGGCATCGGGCCATTCCACCCGTCATCAGGCTCCGTATCCGCCTGCCTGCGCGGGCGTGGCTCGGCCTTGTCCGCTTGCCGCCCGGCCGAGATATTTTCTGTTGACGAAACCCGCCCCGCCGAACTGCCCGAAGCTGCGCGCTTCGGCGCGGCGGCACGAGTCGACTTTTCCTTGGCCTGCGCAGGCTTCTCCTCAGCGTGCGCCTTGTCTGGAGCGTTCCCGCGTTTCGCCGGCGCCTTGGCTTTGCTCGCCCGGCCACGGCCCGCGGAGTCGCTATCCGCCTTTTCGATCTCCACACCCGTATCGAGGCGCTGGATGGTGGTGCCGATCAGCTTCTCGATATTCTCGATCGCTTCGGCATCCGAGCGGGTGACGAAGGTGAATGCCTTACCGGAAGCTCCGGCACGGCCGGTGCGGCCGATGCGGTGGACATAATCGTCCGGATGCCAGGGCGCATCGAAGTTGAAGACGTGGGAGACGCCCTTGATATCCAACCCGCGCGCCGCGACGTCCGAGGCGACGAGCAGATTGATCTCGCCGGTCTTGAAACGATCCAGCTCGGCGATTCGAGCGGCCTGGTCGATATCGCCGTGGATCTCGCCGGATTTGAAGCCGTGGCGCTTGAGGCTCTTGTTCAACTCGCGCACCATCGTCTTGCGGTTGCAGAAGATGATCGCGGTGGTGACGTCTTCGCTCTGCAGCAGACTGCGGAGCACTTCACGCTTCTTGCGTTCCTCCACCGGCACCAGCCGCTGCTGGATGTTGGCGCCGGTCGTCGCCGGCCGCGCCACCTCGATGGACTTCGGATTGGTGAGGAATTTGTCCGCCAGCTTCTTGATGGGCGGCGGCATGGTCGCCGAGAACAGCAGGGTCTGCCGCGTGGCGGGCAGCTTGGTGCAAATGTTCTCGATATCCGGCACGAAGCCCATGTCGAGCATCCGGTCCGCCTCATCGATGACCAGCATCGAGCAACCGGTGAGCAGGATGTTGCCGCGCTCGAATAGATCCATGAGGCGGCCGGGCGTAGCGATCAGCACGTCCACGCCCTTTTCCAGCGCCTTGACCTGATCGCCCATCGAGACGCCGCCGATCAGCAGCGCCATGCTGAGCTTGTGATGTTTGCCGTATTTCTCGAAATTCTCGGCCACCTGCGCGGCCAGTTCGCGCGTCGGCTCCAGAATGAGGCTGCGCGGCATGCGGGCACGGCTGCGGCCCTGGGCGAGAATGTCGATCATCGGCAGCACGAAGCTGGCGGTTTTGCCGGTGCCGGTCTGAGCGATGCCGATGATATCACGCATCATCAACACGGACGGAATGGCCTGTGCCTGGATAGGCGTCGCTTCGGAATAGCCTGCCTCTGCGACGGCTTTCAGCAATTCATCTGACAGGCCGAGGTCGGCAAAGAGCATCAGATTTCCATATGATTAGGAGAGCGCGACAAAGCTGGATGGCGCAACAGCCTGGCAGAACAGCAGCATGCGTCCGATCAGCAGGGCGGCCCATGAGGAAAAGCGGGGCGCGTGTCAAGGATTTCCGCGATTCGCTGGCCTCACGACTTGCGAATTCGGTGCGGGCATGGTTTTCCCGCGCCGTTTCATTCCAGCAAGGAAGCGGGCTGAAAGTGGCCCCATGGTCGCGAGAGAGGTCGATTTGCCGGCTGACGTTCGGCCTCTGAACGCGAAAGCCCCCTGACGCTGGAATTGCGGTTTTAGGAAAAGGACCTGCTCGATTCCGAGCACGGGCCACACCCTTGCCAAGTCAAGCGGCTGGCGCCTGACTTGCTACCTGTCCCGACCCTTTTCCTTCCCCTCATCGACCACGAGGCGGGAGAATTTAACGATCTCGCAGGTAGAGCCATTGCGGGCATGCAGCGTATCGCGCCCGGCGCAGATCGCGCCATCCTTGTTCGGCTCGATATAGAAGCCGGAGTAAAAATCAGCGGCGCGGCATGCCCGTCCCAAATGGGTGCGGAACCGTTCGCGTGGCACTGTGAGCATGGTGACGCCGCTGGTCGGATTGATGACCGCGCCGCGCACCCGATTGAGCTGGAGGCATTTGGGGCCTTTTTCTTCCTTCATCGCCGGTGCCGGGAGAGGGGAGGCGTCATCTTCCCGCATCAGGCTCGAACGCTGCCCGCTGCGGACGGTGGGGATGCGGATGATGACACGCTGCTCGATCGTGAGTTGCGCCCATTGGGTCGGGGCGGGGAGCGCGTCCCCATCAGGCGGTCGATTCCGGCCGACATCCGGCGCGGAGGCCAGCAGCACAGGCAACAGCAATGGTGTCGCGAACACAGGCAATGAAACGATCCCCGGAACTGAGCATGGCGTAGCGCGCGATCCTTGAACAGTGGATTAATTGAGTCATCAATCAATGCTCTGGCGATGCTGTTTCCATTGTGCCGCCTTCCTCTGCCCCCATCGCTTGACGCGGCCCGCCCAATCTCCTGCGCGCGCTGGCATTTGCCCAGCCCCGGCTGCATAAGGGAGGCATGATCTCAAGCGACACATTGGATGCCTTCCGTTCGATCGCCGGACCGCGCGGACTGATCGAGGACCGCGATCTCATCGCCCCCTGGCTGGAAGATTGGCGCGGCAAGTTCCACGGCGAGGCCGTTGCCATCCTGACTCCGCGATCGACGGAGGAGGTGGCGGCCATGGTGCGCTGCGCCAACATCCACCATGTGCCGTTGGTGCCGCAGGGTGGGAACAGTTCGATGGTCGGTGGGGCGACACCGCCGATGGATGGCGGCGCTCTCATTCTTTCGCTGCGGGCCATGAACCGGATCCGGCGCCTCGATCCTGACGCCAACCTGGCCGTGTGCGAGGCTGGCGTGATTCTCGCGACGCTGCATGAGGCCGCACACAATGCCGGGCGGCGCTTCCCGCTGAGCCTGGGGGCCAAGGGGTCGGCAACCGTTGGAGGGCTTGTCTCCACCAACGCCGGTGGCACGCAGGTGCTGCGCCACGGGACGATGCGCGCGCTGGTCGAGGGGATTGAGGCGGTGTTGCCGGATGGGTCGATCCATGATGGCATCGCCGCGCTCAAGAAGGACAATCGCGGCTACGACCTCAAGCAATTGCTGATCGGTGCCGAGGGGACGCTGGGCATCGTTACTGCCGCCAGCCTGCGGCTCGCGCCCGCCATTGCCGATCGTGCCGTGGCGTGGGTCGGTGTCGAAGGGCCGGGGCAGGCGCTCGGCTTGCTGCGCCGCATGGAGGCGCTGCTCGGGCCGGTGGTGGAAGGCTTTGAGGTGATGGCGGCTGACACGCTCGCCTTCATCCTCTCCGCCATCCCCGGCACCCGTCGGCCGATCGAAACGGCGACGCCATGGAATGCGCTGATCGAGATTGATCTGGATAGCGCCGATGGCCCCAGCGCCTATGAGCGCATGGAAATGGCGCTGGCCGATGGCTTCGAGCGTGGACTGGTGATCGACGCCGCCATCGCCGCCAGCGAGAGTCAGGCCGAGGCCTTCTGGAAGCTGCGCGAGAGCGCGTCGGAAGCGGAGCGCGCGCAGGGGCCGGCCCTTCAATTCGATATCAGCGTGCCGATTGCCACGATGCCGCGCTTCATGGTCGAGGTGGCCGCCGCCAGCGAGGCGCGCTTCCCTGGCACGACGGCATCGTCCTTCGGCCATCTTGGCGACGGCAATGTGCATTTCCACGTCCGTGCGCCGCGTGGCGAAGGGGAGGGCGCGGGCCGGCACTGGCTGGAGAGCGAGGGCGAGGCGGCGACCCGCTTCGTCAACGATCAGGTGGTGGTCTATGGCGGGTCCATCTCCGCCGAACATGGCATCGGCCAGATGAAGATCGGGGAATTTGCGCGGCTCACGCCTCCGGCGCAGCTCAACGCCGTGCGCGCCATCAAGCGGGCGCTTGATCCGCTTGGGCTGTTCAACCCCGGCAAGCTGGTGCCTCTTGCCTCCGCCGATTGACGCCTTTATGCCCGGCGGTCGATCAGCCTCCCCGTCCGGGCGAGCCGCTGCTTCGCATCCATAGTCAGGAGAAAGATGCCATGGCCAGCGCGCCGCCAGCCCAAGCCTTGCCGTTGCTTTATAATGATCTTGTGCCTCTCAACGTCGAGCAGCACAGCAATTTCAAGCTGCGCAACTACGACAAGGCGCCGCATCTCGTCGGCGTGCATGCCGTTCCGCTCACCGTGGATGAGTTCGCGCAATGCCAGCGCTTCCTGCCCATCGTCTTCTCCAACGGAGCCGATCCGGTGCCTCTGGCCCTGATGGGGCTGAACGAGGGCGTCAGCACGTTAGTTGATACCGAAGGCAAGCTGCGCCGCGATGATGGCTACGTCCCTGCCTATATCCGCCGCTATCCCTGGATGCTGGTGCGGTTGCGGCCGGAGAATGAGGAATTGTCGCTCTGCTTCGATCCCAAGAGTGAAATGATCGGCGAGTTTGAGGATGGCCAGCCCCTCATCGAGAATGGCGAAGCGACCCAGCTCACCAAGGATCTGCTGGCATTTTGCGAGCAGTTCGAGCAGGCAGCCGCCCGCACGGCCGAATTTGTGAAGGAATTGAAGGAGGCTGGTTTGCTGATGGATGGCGAACTCAGCATCCAGGTGCCCGATGTCGAGCAGCCGTTCGTCTATCGGGGCTTCCAGATGGTCAACGAAGAGAAGCTGCGCGACCTGCGCGGGGACCAGCTGCGCAAGTGGAACCAGAGCGGTCTGTTGCCATTGCTCCACGCCCATCTGTTCTCGCTGCAGGGCATGCGTGAGGTCTTCTTCGCCCAGCGCCAGATGGGCCTTGGTCCGGCGCCGGCATTCCAGGTCACTTGAGCGGTCCAGTTCAGGAGGTTTGGGGGCGGACAATGGCGGGAGCCGGTGTCCGCCCCCTGAGAGGCTCGGGACTAAATCAACTATTTCTGTCGAACCGTCGATAGTAACACTTGAATATATCTCCCAGCCGCCTTATTTTAGACAAGCGTAGAGGCTTGTTCCCCCTTTCGAGCCTTTGCGCGGGCGTCCCGCCCTTTTCGGGACGTCTCCTCCCTGAACCTGGGCCACCCTGTGCTATGCACGGGGTGGTTTTTTGATGGGGAGCACCGCGCCTGCTATTCGGCGGCGAGCGCAAAGCCGCGATCGCTCAATTCCTGATTGAGAGCGCCGGCGAGGCTGGCAAGCAGGCGCTGCATGGGCGGCAACCCATCGCCGGGCATCATCAGCATGTCATCGAGATAGAGTGTGCGGTCGATCTCGATCTGGATGGCGTGGATACCCAGCGCCGGCCGGCCGTGCCGTTCCAGGATATGATTGCCCGCATAAGGCGAGTTGATCGCGACCGGCATATGCTGGCGGCGCAGGAAGTCGGCACACAGATCGGTGAGACGGTCTGCGGCGCTGCGGCCGAATCGGTCGCCGATGACGATGCGCGGAGTGGGGGAGAGGCTGCCGGGCGTTTCGCGCAGTGGCGGCATCGAATGAATGTCGACAAGCAGGGCGACTCCATGTCGGCGCCGGGTAGCTTCCAGCAATGCGGCGAGCATCCCGTGATAAGGCCGGTGGATTTCGTCGATATAGGCGCGCAGCTGCTCATAGGGCAGGGGTGCGTTCCAGAGGCTCCCGGTCTGCGCCAGCCGCTCGGGGATGAGGCCCAGCCCGCCTCGCAATTTGGCGCTGCTCTGGCCACGAAAGCTCCAGGGCGCGCCCGAGATCGCGCGAAGATCGACCTCCCGCTCGTCCCGGTTGAGGTCGATCAGTGCGCGCGGCTGCCTGGCGACCAGCACGCAATGACCCTTCTCGATGACGGGATGGAGAAGCTGGTCGGCCAACCGATCCTCCAGCCGCGCCAGCACCTGCTCGGGGACCCGCGCGCGGGCGAGCAAGGCGGGCGGATAGAGCCGCCCGGCATGGGGCACGGCAAAAACCAACGGCCCTAGCGCACCGGCCTTGCCATAATGCAAAAATGCCTCATGCATCTGCGTTGGCACAGCCGACAGCGATTCAGCGTTGCTCATCCCGTGTCCTTCTTGACCTTTTGACGGTTTTCTATCCGGTTCCGGTGGAAAATCTTAATGGCTTGTCGCATAAGAGGGCCAGTGACGCCAAGCCCGAGCGGCTGCGGTCGTCTGTGCACAAGCAAGGAAACGCCGGGGCGAAGCAGCGCATGATCCGTATACTCGTTGCGGAAGACGATGATTCGATGCGGCACTATCTCAGTCGGGCTTTGGAGCGCTCGGGTTATGAGGTTGTCGCGGTCGATCGCGGAACGGCCGCTTTGCCTTATATCGCCGCCGAGCGATTCGACCTTCTGCTGACCGATATCGTCATGCCGGAGATGGACGGTATCGAGCTTGCCCAGCACGTCGCTTCTGTCGCGCCGGGGACACGGGTGATGTTCATCACCGGATTCGCTGCCGTCACGCTGCGCGCGGGCCGCGCCGTTCCCGAGGCGAAGGTGCTCTCCAAGCCGTTCCACCTGCGTGATCTGGTCATGGAGGTCGACCGGATTTTCGATCGGGATAGCGCCAGCGGCATGCCGTGACGGCGCTCGCGGAGCAGGATCGACGATTTGCGCTTGCACGCCCTGCGCGCCTTGCGTAAGGGCCTCTCCTCTCAAGTGGGCGTGTAGCTCAGTGGTAGAGCACTGTGTTGACATCGCAGGGGTCGCAAGTTCAATCCTTGCCACGCCCACCATGGAAAAGGCCGGATATCGTTTTGATATCCGGCCTTTTTCTATGTGGCTTTGTCGATAGTGGCGAGTATATGTGCCTGTCCGTCGTCGCATTGATCCGGTGAAATGCCCTGAGTGAAGCGGCTGCCCAATCGCCGGATGGCGAAGCATTGGTCTTGCGATGGAGATCAGGCGCTCCTGTTCTCCTTGAACAAGGCTCTCAGCTCGTCCTTGGCTTGTTCCAGCCTGTCCTTCTCGGCCTTGTCGAGCGTGTGGCCGGCCCGATTGATATAGAAGGTCAGCACGCTCATCGCCGATTGAAGCGGCGTGCCCTTGCGGCGTTTGCTCTGCTCGGCCGATCGTTTAAGCGATTTTGCGATGTCCTTCGGATCATCCTTCTTGAATACGCCCTCTTCAAGATCGAGCGCATCCGAATGCTCCGTCACATCGCTGGACCATTTCTCCGTGGCCATGGTCGCGCTCCTCTGTCGGGATTCCGTAAAATGAACGTCCTGGCCGCATTGTGAATAGCGGACCCTGTCATAAAGATAGGCGTTCTCATGATCCGTGCAGGATGATTTCGCTATTCTGCGCCCTGCCCGCGTCGGAGCGAGATGGCTTCTACCTGGGTTCAGTGGCAGACGTCGAACGTGCATATCCTCCATCGGATCATGCATGACGGTCATTGGCGTGCCGAATGGGAAACGGCGCATTACCACAGCGCGTCCTTCGCACGGTTTCGGTTCAGCAGCCACCTTCCCGGGGCGGGAATGATGGATGCCGAACACGCTCCACATGGATTCCTATCAGGACGAAGCTGCCTTCATATGCGCCTACAGGATATCGCCTTCACCCAGCGGCCAGTTGGGCGGCATGCCGTAGGGGCAGGGCGTCATCACCGCCTCGATGCGCGTGATGAGGCCATTCTCGATCCGGAACGCCTCCCCGATTTCCCAGGTGAACGGGCGATCGATCGCGGCAGGAATGGTGCGGCCATCGGCGAGTTTATAGGAGCGCACCGTGCCGCTATGGTCGAAGAATCCGAATGAAAAGACCACGCCGAGTTCTTCGTCGATGATGGGGAAGCGACGGTGGCGGATACGGTCCACAAAGGCGAAATACCCCGTCTCAAGCTGCTCCCTTGCGCTCATCGCCATGAAGTTGAGCGTATAGGGGGAGTCGCCGGCGCGCGCTTCGTCCGGCATGGGAGCGGCTGGCTGGGGTGCATCCCCGCCCGGTGCGGCCTCCTTGACACCGGTGGTGCGCGAGCCGTTTTCGATGCGGATGCAATCGTCCGAGAAGGGATAGACGCCCTTGCCGTCATTCTTCTCGATGGCGCTGAAATACATGTTGGCGACGCGGCGCAGGTCGGCTCGGCTCATGCGCTCACTCTCGGGAATGGGGGCAAACCAGCGTGCATCCGCCGTGCCCGCTGCGTTGAGCTTGGCCGGACCCTCCGCCCACACGCCGCCGCCACGGCCGAGATCGCCGCGCGCGACCATCGTTTCGATCTCGCTGATGCGGCCTTCGTCCACCTTGAGCCGGGCAACGAGGATCGCTTCGCTTCTGCCTTCGACGATTGTGGCCATGGTCGCGATGGCGGCGCTGACGGTGTCCACATAATCGTGGCGATAACCGCCGAGGCTGTCTGCGCTCGCCCAGGCGCCCTCGCCGATGGAGAGTTGCTGGCCGTTTTCGGTATAGCGAGCCTCCGCGGCCAACGCGGCCTTGGCGGCATCACGCCCGACGAGGGCGGCCAGGAAGTCATCCATATGCCCGGTCAGGTCCGCGCGGCTGATCCGCTCGGTCGTCAGCTTGCCCATCATTCCATCCTCTCCATGTTGGTTATTGATTGGGGGGACTCATCCCCTTTTCCGGTGCCGAGCGCCAGATGGCTTCGGCAAGGGCGATGTCATCGGGTGTATCGATATCCATCAGCGTGTCGCGGTCGGCTGCGATGAGGCGCGCACCCTGCGCCAATGCGCGTGCGCCCTGGTCCCCTTCCAACTGCTTGAGCGCCGGGAAACAGGTGGCGGGAAATAGCGCCGGAGGACAGGGCGCGCCCTGCGGCGGGTGGGTGAAGACCGGGCGCGTCTCATCTGCGCCGAATGCGGCGACAAGCTGGTGCAGATGGGTGGGTGAGGTGAACGGCATGTCGCCCAGCATGACGACGAGCGCGGCGGCGCCGAGATGCTCGGCCTCCGTCGCGGCGATCCGTAGCGAGGCGGACAGGCCCTGCTCCGGCGCCAGGTTGGCCAGCGGCCGATAACCCGGCGCCGCAAGGGCGAGCGACGGGTCCGTTCCGGTGACGAGCAGATGCCACTCCGCCGGCAAGAGTCGCCCCGCATCGGCTGCCCAGGCGATGAGTGGGCGTCCGCAAAGCGGCGTCATCAGCTTGTCGGCATTGCCGAAGCGCATCGAGCGCCCGGCGCCGAGCAGCGCGAGGGCGAGGGGGTCAGCGTGCGCCACGAAGCTTTGCTACCATGCCGGCCGCGATGGACAGCGCGATCTCCTGTGGGCCGAGGCCGCCGATGGGTAGCCCTGCCGGTCCGTCGATCCGTGCGAGATCGGCGGGGCCAAAGCCCTGCGCGGCGAGCCGTTCCAGGCGGCGGCGCTGATTGCCGCGCGAGCCGAGCGCGCCGATATAGCCCGTGGGTGCGGCCAGGGCGGCGGCCAACGCGGGGTCGTCGATCTTGACGTCATGGCTGAGCGTCACCACCGCTGCCTGCGCATTGGGCGTGAAGGCGGTGACGGCCTCGTCCGGCCACGCATCGCTGAGGGTGGCGTCCGGGAAGCGGTCCGCGCGCAGGAAACGCGCGCGCGGATCGTTGACGGTGACGGAAAAGCCGATCGTCCGCGCAATGGCGGCCAGTGCCTGCGCGATCTGCACCGCGCCGACGATGAGCAACCGCCGCGCGGGCTCATAGACGTTGATGAACTGCCCTTCATGGGCGCCCCGGATGGTGAGGCCGCTGGCAAGGTTCGTCGAGAGGGCGAGCGGGGTGCCGGCCGCGCGGGCCGCCGCAATCTCATCGAACAAAGCGGGCGCGAAGCCGGCCGGCGAGACCGGCTGGACGAGCACGCCGATTTCCCCACCGCAGGGCAGGCCAGGCATCCATTCGCCGGGGTCGTCATGGCCATAGCGGGTGACGCCGGCCGGGGCGCCCGCAATCACGCGCTCGGCCAGGGCGAACACATCATATTCCACGCAGCCGCCGGAGATGGAGCCGGCGAAGCGCCCATCCGCGGCGACGAGCATATGCCCCCCGCGCGGGCGCGGTGCGGAGCCTGCCGCCGTGACGACCGTGGCCAGCGCCATGGGCTGCCCCGCCCAGGCGCGCGCGGCCGCGATAATGTCTCCAACGTCGTCCAAAGCCTCTCCTGTAACTCACGGAATATGGGAGCTTATCATTATTGCTCCAGAAAGCGACAGCGATGTTTAGAAGAGGGCCGCGGAGATTGACAACAGGCTGATTGCACCGGCATGCTCACGCCGTTTCAACACGTTTCAGGGCAGGGAGAAGGCCGTGGCGACGACCCTTTCGATCAATGGCAGGGAACGGCGCGTCGATGTCGACCCCGCAAAGCCGCTGCTCTGGGCGCTGCGCGAGGACCTCGACATGCCGGGCACCAAGTTCGGCTGCGGCATGGGGCTGTGTGGCGCCTGCACCGTGCATGTTGACGGCAGCGCCGTGCGCTCCTGCATCACGCCGGTCAGCGCGGCCACCGGTAAGGCGATCACCACCATCGAGCATGTCGCGACGCTGCCGGAAGGCAAGCAGGTGAGCGAGGCGTGGATCGCGCTCGACGTGCCACAGTGCGGCTATTGCCAGGCGGGGCAGATCATGTCCGCCACGGCGCTGCTCGCCAAGACGCCCAAGCCGAGCGACAAGGAGATCGATGCGGCGATGAGCGGCAATATCTGCCGCTGCGCGACCTATCTGCGCATCCGTGCCGCCATCAAGCAGGCTGCCGGTATCGCAGAGGCAGTGGACGCATGAGCGCCGTGCTGGATCTGGACCGCCGCTCGCTCATCAAGGCGACGCTGGTCGGCGGCGCGCTGCTGGCATTCGACGCACGCATGGCTTTCGCGGCAACGAAGCCGGGGGAAGCGCCCACCGTCATCAATGCCTTCATCCGCATCAACGCCGATAACAGTGTGACCATCGGCGCCAAGAATCCGGAGATCGGCCAGGGCGTCAAGACGATGCTGCCCATGCTCATCGCCGAGGAGCTGGATGTCGACTGGGCGCAGGTCCATATCGAGCAGACCATTGCGGACGAGAAGCGCTATGGCCCGCAGCTTGCCGGCGGCAGTTTCGCGACGCCGATGAACTGGCTGCCGATGCGTCAGGCGGGCGCGGCGGCGCGGCAGATGCTGGTGCAGGCTGCGGCTGCGCGCTGGGGTGTCGATCCCGCAAGCCTCATCACTGGCGGTGGCCGGGTGATGCAGGCGACGGGCAAGCATGCGGTCACTTATGCCGAACTGGCCGCCGAGGCCGCGAAGCAGACCGCGCCGGACCTTGCCGCGGTGGCGCTCAAGGACCCCGCCAGGTTCACCATCATCGGCAAATCGCAGATCGGTGTCGATACGCCGGCGATCGTGGCCGGCAAGCCATTGTTCGGCATCGATGTGACGATGCCGGGCCTCGTCCATGCCGCGGTGGAGATGTGCCCCGCTTATGGCGGCACGCTGCGCAGCGTGGACGATTCGGCCGTGAAGGGGAAGCCCGGCATCATCGCCGTGGTGCCGATCAACAGTGGCTATAACCCCAAGGGAGCGAACGACGCCGTAGCGATCGTCGCGCAGAGCTGGTGGTCGGCCGACAAGGCGCGCGCGGATCTCAAGATCGCCTGGGATGACGAGGCCGCGCGGCAATATTCCTCGGCGGATTTCGAGGCGGCGGCCAATGCGGCGTTCGAGAAAACGCCGGAGACGTCCATCGTCAGCAATGGCGATGCGGACAAGGCGCTGGCCGGCGCTGCGAAAAAGGTAAGCGCGCGCTACCATTATCCCTTCCTCGCCCATGGCACGCTGGAGCCGCAAAATTGCACCGCCTTGTTCAAGGATGGCAAGATTGAGATTTGGGCGCCGACCCAGCTTCCGCAGCCGGGCCGCATGCTGGTTGCCGATGCCCTCGGCATCCCGCTGGAGGCGATCACCATCAATTTGACGCGGATTGGCGGCGGTTTCGGTCGGCGGTTGAGCAACGATTATATGGTGATGGTCGCGCAGATCGCGAAGGCGCTGCCGGGCCGGCCAGTGAAGCTCATCTACACGCGCACGGACGATCTGCGGCACGATTTCTACCGTCCGGCCGGCTGGCACAGTTTCGAGGCCGGACTGGACGGGCAGGGCAGGCTGATCGCCTTCAAGGACCATTTCGTCAGCCTCAATCGGGATGGCAAGCCCGCACAGGGCGCCACCATGAACCCGACGGAACTACCCGCGCCGCTGATCGCGGACGTGGCCTACGGGGCGACCTATCTGGACAATAATGTGCCGACCGGGTTCCTGCGCGCGCCCATGTCCAACGGGTTGTCCTACGCCTTTCAGAGCTTCCTCGATGAAGTGGCGCTGGCGGCCGGGCTGGACCTGCCGGAGTTCCTGCGCCGCACGCTTGGGGAGACGCGCACGATCAAGGGCGGCGAGGGGCCGCAGGCGGTGGATTTCCAGACGGGCCGTGCGCACGCCGTGATCGACAAGGTCTGCGCCATGGCCAATTGGCAAGGCCGCGTCGGCGGTGACGGCAAGGGGCGCGGCTTTGCCTTCTATTTCAGCCATCGCGGCTATTTCGCCGAGGTGGCGGATATCACGGTGAACAGCGGCGGCGGCGTTCAGGTCGACAAGGTATGGGTGGCGGGCGATGTGGGCAGCCACATCATCAACCCGATCAACGCGCTGCATCAGGCGCAGGGATCGGTGATCGACGGCATCGCGCAGACCATCGTGGGCCAGAAGATCGAGATTGTGAACGGCGGAGCCAATCGCACCAATTTCCACGATTTCCCCCTCGCGCGGATCAATGTAGCGCCCCGCGACATCGCGGTGGAATTCGTGCGCAGCGACAATCCACCGACCGGCCTGGGCGAGCCGGCCCTGCCGCCGATCATCCCCGCCGTCGCCAACGCCATCTTCGCGGCGACGGGCAAGCGCATTCGCTCGCTGCCGGTGGTGCCCTCGCAGCTTGTTTGAAGGGCCGCGAGAGGGACGTCCATGGGGTCTGCATCAGCCGGACGGAATGGCGAACCATCCCGGGGAGGCGACGGCGCTTGGGTCAATGATGGGCATTGCGGGCTTGGCTTCGTTTCATGAGCGGCCTTCGGTCTGGTTATGAGGATGACGGCCGCGCCCTGTTGCCCCAAAATGGGCGGTCGCGGCAGCCACGCCCACTTGATCCCGCACCGCATCACGGCTAGAGGGCGCCGGTCTTTCAAATCAGCGAAATTTCGGAGCATTTTCCATGGCGGTGACCCGCACATTTTCAATCATCAAGCCCGATGCGACCCGCCGCAACCTGACCGGCGCCGTCACCCGGATGCTGGAGGAAGCCGGCCTGCGCGTCGTTGCCTCCAAGCGCATCCAGATGACTCGCGAGCAGGCCGAGGGCTTCTACGCCGTCCACAAGGAGCGTCCCTTCTTCGGCGAGCTAGTTTCCTTCATGATCTCCGGCCCGGTCGTCGTGCAGGTGCTGGAAGGCGAGGACGCCGTGAAGCGCAACCGCGACATCATGGGCGCGACCAACCCGGAGAATGCCGAGCCGGGCACCATCCGCAAGGAGCTGGCCGAATCGATCGAGGCCAACAGCGTCCACGGGTCGGATAGCGAAGAGAATGCGGCGATCGAAATCGCCTATTTCTTCAAGCCTGAAGAAATCGTCGGTTGATCCACCGGACCAAGCCAGATCAAGCAAGGGCCGCCGGACATTATCCGGCGGCCCTTGTTGTTTTCCGGCAGGAGCGGGGCTTGGAGCAGCCGAGCCAGTCCCCGGTCAACGAACCGGGCGTCCGCAGCGTGTTCCGGCCGTGATCACTGACACTGGACTCCATGCGGCGGGACCGCACAGGCGAGGGCCAGCCCTCATTCCGCCCATCTCCTTCTCAACGCAGCGCCTGACTATCCCGTGCGTGGCATGGGCGCTCCTCAACGCTCCTGGTGACCGATGCGCATCCTGTATGTGATCAACTCGCTCGATGGCGGGGGCGGGGCGCTTCCCCTGCCGCATATCATCCGCGTGATGCGCGCGAACGGGCATGAGGTCCATGTGGTCGCCCTCATGGAGCGGGACGGCCGGGCGCGCCCGCTGCTCGATGCGCAGGCGATCCCCTATGAGGTGATCGGCGGCCCGAAGCGCCGCTATGTGGAGACGGCATGGCGACTCGATCGGATCGTCCGCGTCCAACGGCCCGATCTCATCTGGACCTCCTTCACCCATGCCACCATCACCGGGCAGCTCCTCGGTGCGCTACGGCGGATTCCGGTGGTCAGTTGGCAGCACAATGCCTGGCTGAAGCCCATCAACGCCCGTCTCCTGCGGTATACGGCGGGGCTGACCCGGCATTGGGTCGTCGATTCCAAAGCGGTGCAGACCTTTGGCGAGGAAACGCTCGGACTTGATCCGGCAAGGATCAGCATCTGGCCGCTGTTCATGGTCGATCCGGCGACCGTCGCCGCCGCGCCGGCCTCGTCATCCGTCTTTCGGCTCGGCAGCCTGGGGCGTCTGCATCGAAACAAGGGCTATGACGTGCTCATTCGCGCCATTGCCCGCTTCAACAGCCAGTCGCCTGATCTGGCGCCCCGCCTCAGCGTGCATCTGGCCGGGGAAGGGCCGGAGCGCCCAGCGCTGGAAGCGCTGGCGGATGAGTTGGCTGTCACCAATCTCCATTTCGAGGGATTCACCACGGAGCCGCTGGCATTTCTTGCCGGGTTGCATGGCTATATCCAGCCCTCGCATCATGAAGGGCTGTGCATCGCGGCGCATCAGGCGCTGGCGGCTGGTCTGCCGGTCATTGCCAGCCCCGTTGGCGAAATGGCGCAATCCATCACGGCGTCAGGCGGCGGCATGCTGGTTCCTTATGGAGACGTGCCCCAGCTTGCGGCGGCGCTGGAGCGCTTCGTCCGCAATCCCGCAGATGCGGCGGCCACGGGTCAATCGGCGCGGGCATGGACGTTGCGCGCATATTCGGACGAGAGCTTCAACGCGCATGGCCGGGCCGCGCTGGATGCGGCGGAACGGCTGGTGCGTCGGCCGCGATAACCCGGAGCGCTGGATGCGGCGTCAGTCGTTGCCGCGCATCCGCTCGTGATGGCGGATCACCTCGTCGATGATGAAGCGCAGGAATTTCTCGGTGAAATCCGGGTCGAGATGGGCATCCACCGCGAGCCGGCGGAGCCGCTCGATCTGCTTGCTCTCACGGTCGGGATCGGCCGGGGGGAGGGCGGTCTGGGCTTTGTGGGCGCCGACGGCCTGCGTGACCTTGAACCGCTCGGCGAGCAGGAAGACGAGCGCGGCGTCGATATTGTCGATGCTTTCCCGATAGCGCCTGAGCGTTTCGTCCATCAGTGGCTTACTCCCTTGGAAATGCGGGCATCACTCGCCTCTCTTGGCGCGCATGGCAAGGTGTTTTGCGCCCGGATGGCCCCAAATCGCTTGCCAAAGACAGGCCTGCCCGCCAGAGGACGCCGCATGACCGCCACCATTCACCGCATGTCGGGCGAGCGCGTGCCGTCGCTTGAACCGATGATGAGCCTCGTCGCCGAGGATATGAACAGCGTCAACGCCGTCATCCTCGCGCGCATGCAGTCGCGCATTCCGCTGATTCCCGAGCTGGCGGGCCATCTCATTGCCGGTGGCGGCAAGCGGATGCGGCCGATGCTGACTCTGGCCTGCGCGCGGCTGCTGGATTATCAGGGCGCGCGTCACCACAAGCTTTCCGCCGCTGTCGAGTTCATCCACACCGCCACCCTGCTGCATGACGATGTGGTGGACGGCAGCGGCATGCGCCGGGGGCGCCGCACCGCCAACATGATCTGGGGCAACAATGCCTCGGTCCTCGTCGGCGATTTCCTGTTCAGCCGCTCGTTCGAACTGATGGTCGAGGATGGCTCGCTCAAGGTGCTGCGCATCCTCTCCGGTGCATCCGCGATCATTGCGGAGGGTGAGGTGAACCAACTCACCGCCCAGCGCCGCATCGAGACGGACGAGAGCCAGTATCTGGAAATCATCGACGCCAAGACCGCCGCGCTGTTTGCGGCCGCCTGCCGCATTTCCGCAGTTGTTGCCGAGCGACCTGAGCCGGAGGAATTGGCGCTCGACGCCTATGGTCGCAATCTCGGCATCGCCTTCCAGCTTGTCGATGATGCGATCGACTATGTCTCGGACGGCGCGACGATGGGCAAGGACACGGGCGACGATTTCCGTGACGGCAAGATCACCCTGCCGGTCATCCTCGCTTATGCGCGCGGTTCGGAAGCGGATCGAAAATTCTGGAAGGAGACCATGTCCGGCCTCCACGGCGACAATGCCGACCTATCCCACGCCCAGACGCTACTCGCAGCAACCGGCGCCATTGACGATACGCTGGCCCGCGCGCGTCTTTACGGCCAGCGGGCCATCGACGCCCTCGGTCTGTTCGGCAACGGCGCGGCCAAGGCGGCGCTGACCGAAGCGGTCGAATTCGCCATCGCGCGCGCTTATTGAAGAATAGCTGCGGCGCCTTTCATCGGCTGCTCTAATAAAAGCGACGTGTTCCTGCGAAAGCAGGAGCCTGGGCGTTAGGGCAATGCAGTTGGACTCTGGACACCTGCTTTCGCAGGAGCATGTGGGTGCGCATCCACTCCCTATCCGCAGCCCCATCCACTTCACCCCCTCATCCGAGTCGCCGCCTTGCCCCAATGCTCCGCCGGGTCCATGGCTGCCTCAGCGCCGTGCCCTCGGCATCAGGACAGGAGAGGAGGGGTAATGAGCAAGCTCGACCGGTTCCCGATCACCCGCCGTTGGCCGGCGACCAATCCGGATATCCTCCAGCTTTATTCGATGACCACGCCCAACGGCGTGAAGGTTTCCATCGCGCTGGAGGAGATGGGCCTGCCTTATGAGGCTCATGCCGTGAACATCATGGCGAATGAGAGCTGGACGCCCGAGTTCCTCGCACTCAACCCCAATGGCAAGATCCCCGCCATCATCGACCCGGACGGGCCGGATGGCGAGCCGATCGGCATGTTCGAATCCAATGCTATCCTGCTCTACCTTGCCGAAAAAACCGGCAAGCTGATCCCGGCCGATCGCGCCGGCCAGCTTGAGGCGCGCACATGGCTGTTCCTGCAAGCCGGCCATATCGGCCCGATGTTCGGGCAGGTCGGTTACTTCAACAAGTTCGCCGGCCGCGAGATCGCGGACAAGCGCCCGCTCGAGCGCTACGTGGCCGAGGCGAAGCGTATGCTGGCGCTGCTGGAGGATCGGCTGGAGGGGCGCGATTGGCTGATGGGCAAGGATTTCACCATCGTCGATTGCGCCTGTCTCGGCTGGGTGCGCAATCTCATCGGCTTCTATGAGGCGGGTGAGCTGGTCGATTACGCTGCGCTGCGCCACGTGCCACGCTGGCTGGATGCCGGCCTCGCGCGCCCGGCCGTGCAGCGCGGGCTGAACAGCCCGGCGAGGCCGGCATGACGCAGGCTGAACGCTATGAGCGCTTCAAGGCGATGCACGCCCGCCCCGGCGCCTTCATCATGCCGAACGCGTGGGATGCGATGTCGGCGGCGCTGCTGGCGCGCGAGGGATTTGAAGCGATTGGCTCCACGTCCATCGCCATCGCGCTCGGCCTCGGCCGGCATGATGGCCATCATGAGGTCAGCCGCGCCGATGCCATCGCCAACGCCGCCCTGCTCGGCCGGGCCAGCAGCTTGCCGATCAACGGCGATCTGGAGGATGGCTTCGGCCCCTCGCCGGAAGACTGTGTCGCCACGGTGGAAGCCGCTATCGCCGCCGGACTCGCCGGCCTCGGCATTGAGGACACCACGGCCGATCCCGACCGGCCGATCCACGATTTCGACCATGCCGTCGCCCGCGTCGCCGCCGCCGCGAAGGCCGCCAGAGGCCGCATCCTGCTCACCGCGCGCGCCGATAATTTCATCAAGGGCCGGCCCGATCTGGACGATACCGTCCGCCGCCTCACCGCCTTTGCGGAGGCCGGCGCGGACGTGCTCTACGCGCCGTTCCTCCCCACTATGGAGGCCATCGAGACGGTGGTGAAAGCGGTCGCCCCGCTGCCGGTCAACGTGGTGCTGGGGCCGCTCGCCGGTCTCGTCCCGCTGGAGACCCTGTCGGCGGCCGGCGTCAAGCGCGTCAGCCTTGGCGGCGTGCTCTATGTTCGCGCGCTCGATGGCCTGCTCGACGCGGCCCGCGCGCTCAAGCAGGGCGACCTCCCCGCCGCCGCGCCGACGCTCCACGTGCCGGACCTGATCGGCCTGCTGCCGGGCTGAACTGGCAGGAGCAACCTCCCATTCGTGTCGAGCGAAGTCGAGACACGCCCGAAGCCGCCACCTCATCACACGCTCCACCAGTCTGCGAAGGCAGCCGTCAGTGCTCCTGCCTGCGCAGGAGCATGTCGCGCTGTTGACGTAGGCGTGCGTGCGCATCCCCTTGCGCTGCCCCGCCCCACGCGGCACGGAAGGCGTGATGACGCTGCCCATCCACGCCGTCCTGCCCGATCTGCTCGCCGCCCTCCGCGCCGGGGCGAGCGCCGTGCTGGTCGCCCCGCCGGGCGCGGGCAAGACCACCATGGTCGCGCCGGCCCTGCTCGCCGAGCCTTGGTGCGACGGGCAGGTCTGGCTGCTCTCGCCCCGCCGTCTCGCGGCCCGTGCCGCCGCCGAGCGCATGGCCGATCTGGCCGGCGAGAAGCCGGGCGAGACGATCGGCTACGTCACCCGGCTGGAAAGCCGCACCTCCGCGCGCACCCGCATTCTCGTCGTCACCGAGGGCGTGTTCCGCCGCCGCATCCAGGCCGATCCGGAACTGGCTGGCGTCTCCGCCGTGCTGTTCGATGAGGTGCATGAGCGCAGTCTGGAGGGCGATTTCGGCCTCGCCCTTGCCCTCGATGCACAGGCAGGCCTGCGCGAAGATCTGCGCCTTCTCGCCATGTCCGCCACGCTTGACGGCGCCCGCTTCGCCGCGCTGATGGACGGCGCCCCGGTGATCGAGAGCGAGGGCCGCAGCCACCCCATCGCCCTGCACCATATCGGCCGCGCTGCCGATGCCCGCATTGAGGATGCCATGGCCGCTGCCATCCGCCGCGCGCTGGCGGAAGAAGCGGAGGGCGATCTGCTCGCCTTCCTCCCCGGCGTCGGCGAGATCGAGCGCACGGCCGAGCGGCTGGAGGCTCTCCCGCCAAATATCGCACGCCACAAGCTGCACGGCTCACTCGACCCGGCCCTGCAACGCGCGGCCCTGCGCCCCGCCGCGCCCGGCACGCGCAAGATCATCCTCGCCACCAGCATCGCTGAAACCAGCCTCACCATTGACGGCGTGCGGATCGTCGTCGATTCCGGCCTCGCGCGCCGTCCCCGGCACGATCTGGCGGCCGGCGTCACGCGCCTCGTCACCGAGCGGGCGAGCCAGGCCGCCGTCACCCAACGTGCCGGCCGCGCGGGGCGGCAGGCGCCCGGCGTCGCCTATCGCCTGTGGGAAGCGGCGGCGACCGCCGGCCTGCCGCCGTTCGATCCGCCTGAGATATTGGAGAGCGACCTCACCGGCCTGTTGCTCGATTGCGCGGTGTGGGGCGCGACCGATCCGGCCTCCCTGCGCTGGCTCGATCCGCCGCCCGCTGCCGCCGTCAGCGAGGCGCGCCGCCGCCTCATCGCCCTCGGCGCGCTCGATGGAGAGGGGCGAGCCACCGCGCATGGCCGCCGCATTGCCGACCTGCCGCTGGAGCCGCGCCTCGCCCATATGTTGCTGCTCTCGGCGCAGGCAGGCGAGGCAACGGTCGCAGCCGATATCGCGGTGCTGCTCACCGAGCGCGGGCTGGGCGGTCCCTCGGCCGATCTTGCCCGTCGCCGCGCCAACTGGCAGCGCGAGCGTGGGCCACGGGCCGAAGGCGCACGCGGCCTCGCCCGGCGCTGGCGCAGCTTGGTGGCGGGAGCGGGGCAGGGGGATGGCGACGATACCGCCCTGGGTCGCTGTCTGGTTCGAGCCTTTCCGGATCGCATCGCCAAGCGCCGTGACGCGACCGGGGCGGACTGGATCAGCGCCGGCGGACGCGGCTTCCGGCTCGACCCCGCCGATCCGCTTGCCCGTGCGGACTGGCTCGCGGTGGGCGAGATTCAGGGAAGCGCCGCCGGTGCGCGTATCCTCTCAGCCGTCGCCATGGATGAAGCCGAGGTGCTGGCCGCCGCGGCGGACCGTATCACGGAGCGCCGCACCGTCCGCTGGCGTAAGGATCTGGGTGGCGTCGAGGCGCGGCGCGAGCGCTGGCTGGGCGCCATCCGCCTCACGGCCGGCCCGGATGACGCACCCGAACGTGCGACTGTCATCGTTGCACTAGCGCAGGCGCTGCGGAGCGAGGGGCTTGGCCTGCTGCCATGGGGCAAGGCCGCCGAGGCTCTGCGCACCCGCGCCGCTTATGCCGGGGCAGGCGAGGCAATCTCGGATGTGGCCCTGCTCGCCGATGCCGAGGATTGGCTGGAGATGCTGCTACCTGCTAGCGCCCGCCGCTTTACCGCCATTGAACCTGGCGCGCTGCATGATCTGCTCACCCAGCGCCTCGGTTGGGATGCGGCCCGGCGGATCGATGCGCTCGCCCCCGCCGAGTTCACCAGCCCTGCCGGCAGCCGTCATGCCATTGATTACGCCGCGCCCGCCGGCCCGACTGTGGAACTGCGGGTGCAGGCGCTGTTCGGCCTTGCCGAGCATCCCACGGTGGGGGCCGAGCGCATCCCGCTCGTCCTTTCGCTCACATCGCCGGCCGGCCGGCCGATCCAGACCACGCGTGATCTGCCGGCCTTCTGGCGGGGAAGCTGGGCCGATGTCGCCAAGGAGATGCGCGGTCGCTACCCCAAACATCCCTGGCCGGACGATCCCGCCGCCGCCAACGCCACGCTGCGCACCAAGAAGGCGGACGCACGGCGCTAGGTGCTGTCTGCTGCTTCAGGTTGATCGTATCGTGCTCCTGCCTTCACCGGAGCATGGGGTCCGAATGCTTGGATGGTGGTCAACAGCGTTTTGGTTGGCAAAGGGTTCACGGGATCTGAGACACACCTCAGCCAATCTGCCCCGGCGCCGCGCTTCAACTCGTCGCGAACAGCTTGGTCCCCACCACGCCGATCACGATCAGCGCCATGAAGCCAGCCTGCAGGGCGCTCACCTTGTCACCGAACAGCAGCACGCCGCCGATGATGACGCCCACCGCGCCAAGGCCGGTCCACACCGCATAGGCCGTGCCGGCGGGCAGGCCGCGCATCGCCAGCGCGAGCAGGCCCATATTCACGAAGCTGAGGATGATGGGCACGCTTGCTGCCTGCCATGTGCCGGTGGTGCCGGCCCATTTGAGGCTCAACGCCCAGATGATTTCCGTGATGACGGCAATGCCGAGAATGATCCAGGCCATCCCGATTCTCCTGCTGTGCGGGCTCGGGAGGGGAAACTGGCCCGCTGGAAACCCGAAAGAGGCAGGCCATGGAAAATGTCGGCGCCCCATAGCCGCGATCGCCGGTGTTGGGAAGAGGGGAAGGGCGGTCGTGCGCCGCGCAATCTTGACAGCCGCCGCCCTTTGGGCAAACGCGGTTGCGCTCAACAAGGGAAGCAGTGCCAACCATGTCCGCGCGCATCTATCAGATACCCAAGAACGCCATGCAATCCGGCAAGGCGCGCACCGGCACATGGATGCTGGAGTTCGAGCCGGCCGAGGCGAAGAAGCCGGACCCGATGACCGGCTGGGCCGGATCGGGCGATACGCGCGAGCAGATCAAACTGCAATTCGGCAGCGAAGCCGCCGCCCGCGCCTATGCCGAGCGCTATGGCATCGCCTATCATGTCGTAAGAACGCCGCCCAAGACTCTGAAGATACAAGCATATGCGGATAATTTCCGGTAATCACATGGAGTGATACGAGCCGATAAGCAGGCTCGGCTGACCCAATATCCCGCGATATATCCGTTGCTTGTGCTCCTGCGGAGGCAGGGGCTTAGGGCGGCGGATAATGGCCAGGCATAGCCGTTTGCCCTGAACGACCGCCGCCGACCGGTTGGAGAATATACAGCTCTTCGACAAGTTCACGGCGGGCGGACGGGAATATGGCCCCATCCGCTCATGATCCGTCCTAAAATTCGTCCGCCACCGCCATCAGCCTGGTGAGACGCTTGGGCGCCACCGCGCGCCAGCTGCGGGCCAGCCATTGCGCAACATGATCCCAGTCCACGCCAGGCCGGTCGAGTCTCAGCGCGATCCAGCCCGATGCGCCGTAATAAGCCGGGCGATAATAGATATCCGGCTCGGCGGCGATCAGCGCGGCCATCTCGTCCGGCCCGCTGGTCTTGACGAGCAGCGCCACGGCGTCCTCGCCATGATGGTGCACCGAGACATAGGCGAAGAACTTGCCCGTTTTCTCGCCGCCCACGCGCCAGCCAGGGCTGCCGTGGGAGGAGCGTGCATCCGTTTCCGGCAGCGCCAGCGCCAGTTCGCCCACGCGCGCGACGATCCACTCCGGGTCGGATTCTCGCGCGACATAGGCGGCGAGCATGCGCGAATAGAGTTGATATTCCGCGTAGAGCACGCGCTGGCCGAGCGTCTCCGCTGTGTCGCCGGGCAGGATGGCGACGGGAATCTGGCCCAGGATCGGCCCATCGTCCAGCGCCGGGGTGACGAGATGCACCGTGCAGCCGCCATGGCTATCGTCGGCATCGAGTGCGCGCTGATGCGTGTCGAGGCCCTTATATTTGGGCAGCAGGGAGGGGTGGGTGTTGAGCATCCGTCCTGCCCAGGTCTCCACGAAACCCGGCGAGAGGATGCGCATATAGCCGCAAAGCGCGACATAGTCGGCGCCGGCCTTGGCCAGTTCCGCCTGCATGATCGCCTCATGCGCCTCGCGGCTCAGCCCCTTGTGGCTATATGCGAAAGTGGCGATGCCTTCCGCCGCCGCGACCTTGAGTCCGCCTGCATCCGCCTTGTTGGAGGCGACCAGCACGATCTCATAGGGGCAGTCCGGCAGGCGTGCGGCATAGAGCAGCGACATCATCGTCGTGCCCGTGCCGGAGAGCATCACGGCGACCCTGGCCTTCGCCATCAGCACGCCCTCGATGAGCAGCGCAAACGGCCGGTTCGTGCCGAACATGCGCGCGGCAAGGGCCGCGCTGCCGTCGCGCGGCTCTCAGCCAAGATGCGTCGCCTCCCACGCTGCCATCGCGCTCCAGGCCTCGTTTGAGCCGTGCACCGTGCAGCCCTTGGTGCCGGGCCGGATCTCGCCGATGCGGTGGACTGTTTCGCCCGCCTCGGTCAGCGCGGCCGTCACCGCGTCCACCTCGTCCGGGGCGACGACAACCGCCATGCCGATGCCGCAGTTGAAGGTGCGCGCCATCTCGCCCGGCTCGATATGTCCTTGCGCCTGCAGGAACGCCATCAGCCGGCTCTGCGGCCACAGGTCGGCGTCGATATGCGCGTGCAGGTCGGCGGGCAGCACGCGCGGGATATTCTCCAGCAGGCCGCCACCGGTGATATGCGCCATGGCATGCACCGTCCCGGCGCGCACCAGCGGCAGCAGTGCCTTCACATAGATGCGGGTCGGCGCCATCAGCGCGTCGATCAGCAGCGCCTCGGGGTCGAACAGGGCAGGGCGATCGAGCTTCCAGCCCTTGTCCGCCGCCAGCCGCCGCACCAGCGAATAGCCGTTGGAATGGACGCCGCTGGAGGCGAGGCCGAGGATCACGTCGCCCGCCGCCACCTTGTCCGCGGTCAGCACCTCGCTGCGCTCCACCGCGCCGACGCAGAAGCCGGCAAGGTCATAGTCGCCTTCGCCATACATGCCCGGCATTTCCGCCGTTTCGCCGCCGATCAGCGCGCAGCCTGCCTGCTTGCATCCTTCCGCAATGCCGGCGATCACCCGCTCCGCCACGCCGCTATCCAGCTTGCCCGTCGCGAAATAATCGAGGAAGAACAAAGGCTCCGCACCCTGCACGATCAGGTCGTTGGCGCACATGGCGACGAGGTCGATGCCCACCGTGTCATGCTTGCCGCTGTCGATGGCGAGCTTGAGCTTGGTGCCCACGCCGTCATTGGCGGCGACCAGCAGCGGGTCGATGAAGCCCGCCGCGCGCAGATCGAAGAAGCCGCCGAATCCGCCGAGATCGGCCGCCGCGCCGGGTCGCCGCGTTGCCTTGGCGAGCGGCGCGATGGCGCGGACGAGGGCATTGCCGGCGGCGATGTCGACGCCGGCCTGGGCATAGGTGTAGCCGGTCGGCTGATTGTGCTTGCTGTCCATGTCCGCGCCTTAAGGCGAGGTCCCCGGTTTCGCAACGGTTCGGATGGCGTGCGAGTCATATCTGATGGGGGCAAGGCGCGGGGCCGTCGATGGCTGCGTTGCGGGAGCAGGGGTGGTCTCCTGTCGCGCCCGCATCGCTTCGGCGCCTTTCCACGCAAAACCCGCTTGGTTTTCCAGCGCAATGCCGCCAAAAGGACGCCGTGACGCTCAGCCTCCCATCCCTGCGGCCCATTCATCTCGTGTTTGCGCTGGTGCTGGCGGCCTTTGCCGCCGTGTTGATCGCGCAGATCGAGGGAGAGCGGGGGATCGCGCCCATCGCTTCCAATGGCGATTTCGAGGTGCGGGATATCAAGGTGGACGTTTATGGCCCCAATGCCGACGCGGCGCGGAGCACCGGGTGGCGAATCGCCCAGCGGCGCGGCTGGAGCGCGCTCTGGCAGCGCACGCATGGCGGCGGCGGCGCAAGTCTGCCGGACAGCACGCTGGACGGTCTCGTCTCCGGCATTGAGGTGGAGCAGGAGCAGATTGGCCCCAATCGCTACATCGCCACGCTGGCGGTGATGTTCGATCGCGCGCGGGCGGGGCAGGCGCTCGGCGTCAGCGGGCATGTCATTCATTCGCCGCCGCTGCTGCTCATTCCCGTGCTGTGGGATGGCGGCACCGCGACCACCTTCGAGCATGTGACCGAATGGCAGAAGGCGTGGGCGATGTTCCGCACTGCGGAGAGCGCCATCGACTATGTCCGCACCACGGGGGACAGCGCCGATCCGATGCTGCTCAACGCCGGGCAGATCAACCGGCGCGGGCGCAACTGGTGGCGCGTGCTGCTCGACCTTTATGGCGCGGCCGATGTCGTCATGCCGATCGCGCGGATCGAGCGGAGTTGGCCCGGCGGCCCGGTCACAGGGCATTTCTCCGCGCGCTACGGCCCGGATAACCAGTATATCGGCAGTTTCACGCTACAGGCTGCCCGTTCGGCGGATATTCCCAAGATGATGGCCGAAGGGGTGAGGCGGATCGACGCGCTTTATACTCAGGCGCTCAATAGCGGCCAGTTGCGGCCCGATCCCTCGCTGGTGATCGAGAAGCCGGTCGATGCCGTGGAGCTGACCAATATCGCCGAGCTGGATTCGCTGCTCGCCGCGATGCCGAGCGAGAGTGGCGGGGCCGGCACGGCTTATTCGCTCCAGGTCGATACGCCCAGCGCGGCCTCAGTCGGCGAGATCGAGGGGCTGATCCGCTCGGTGCCGGGCGTGAGCGCGGCGGCGACGACCAGCCTCGCGCTTGGCGGCACGTCGATCATGCAGGCCACGTTCAACGGGCCGGTGGAGCAGCTCCGGGCCGGCCTGGAGGCGCGCGGCTTCATCGTGACCGGCTCGGGCACCACGATTCGGATCGTGCGCCGTGGGGCGGCCCCGGCTGTGCCCGTGGGAGGCAGCGGGCAATGAGTCAGTTGCCGCTGCCCATCGGGTGGCCGCGGCGTGGGGAGGGGGAGAGCCTGCTGATCCACGCCGCCAATAGTGATGCCATCGCCCTGTTGCGGGCCTGGCGGGATGGCGGCTCGCATTGCTTCATCCTCGCCGGGCCGCGCAAGGCTGGGCGCAGCCTCATCAGCGCATGGTTCGCGGCGGAAACAGGCGCGGCCCTTGCCGATGACGCGCAGGAGCAGGACGAGCAGCACCTGTTCAACCTCTGGAATGAGACGCGCGACGCCGGGCAGCCGCTGTTGCTGATTGCGCGCGAGGCGCCGCCCGTCTGGGCCGTCACCCTGCCGGATTTGCGCACGCGACTGGCCGCCGCGCCGGTCGCGCGGATCGCGCCGCCGGATGAGGCCATCGCCGCTGCCCTGATCGCGCATGGGCTGGAGCAGGCCGGCTCGGCCTTCGCGCCCGATGTGCCGGAATTCATCGCCCGCCGGACCGAGCGGTGCTATGAAGCGATTGACGCGACCGTCCAGCGCCTCAACGCTGTGTCGCTGGCATCTGGCCAGAAGATTTCGGTAGCGTCGATCCGTGCGCTGTTTTGTAACGAAACAGCCATAAACCCTGGGGCCGACCAGAGCTTTTGAGGGAATGACCAGCGTGGCGGAAGCGGACCCAGCCCAATCGATCGCCAATATGGGCGCTCGCTATTTCAACCGGGAGCTTTCCTGGCTCAACTTCAACCAGCGCGTGCTGGAGGAGGCCAGCAATCCCATGCATCCGCTGCTGGAGCGGCTGCGCTTCCTGTCCATCTCGGGCAACAATCTCGATGAGTTCTTCATGGTCCGCGTCGCCGGGCTGAAGGGCCAGCAGTTGCAGGGCGTCGAGCAGCGCTCGGTGGATGGCCTCACGCCCGCCCAGCAGCTCGATGCGCTGGAGCAGCGGGTCGATGCGTTGATGGCCGAGCAGCAGGCGGTGTGGCACGATATTCGCGGCCAGTTGAAGACCGCGCATATCGCCGTGCTCGGCCTTGAGGCGGTCGACGCCCGCACCGAGGAATGGCTGCGCGATCATTTCATGGAGCAGGTGTTCCCCGTCCTGACCCCACAAGCGCTCGATCCAGCGCACCCCTTTCCGTTCATCCCCAACAAGGGGTTGAGTCTGTTCTTCGATCTGCTGCGCGAATCGGACAAGGAAGTGGTGCAGGAACTCGTCATCCTGCCCGCCCGCCTGCCGCGCTTCATCCGCCTGCCGGGCCGGGGCGCGCGCTATATCGCGCTGGAGACGCTGGTGCGGCGTTTCTCGCATCTGCTCTTCCCCGGTTTCGTCATCCGGGACAGCGGCCTGTTCCGCATCCTGCGCGATAGCGACATCGAGATCGAGGAGGAGGCGGAGGACCTCGTCCGCTACTATCGCAGCGCCATCAAGCGCCGCCGGCGCGGCCGCATCATCCGCGTGGAGATTGAGAGCGGCGTCGCCGAGCCGGTCGAAACCAAGCTGCAGACCATGATGCATGGGCATGAGGCGATGGTTGTCGATATCGACGGATTCATGGGCATTGGCGATCTCGACCAGCTTGTCGAGGAACCACGGCCGGATCTTAAATTCTCCGCCTTCGCGCCTCGCTTCCCGGAGCGCATCCGTGAATATGGCGGGGATTGCTTCGCCGCCATCCGTGCCAAGGATATCGTCGTCCACCATCCTTATGAGAGCTTCGATGTGGTGGTCGCCTTTCTCAAGCAGGCGGCGGACGACCCGGATGTGGTGGCGATCAAGCAGACGCTCTACCGCGCCGGCAAGCAGTCGGCGATCATTCGCGCGCTGATCGACGCGGCGGAGGCCGGCAAGTCGGTGACGGCGGTCGTCGAGTTGAAGGCCCGCTTCGACGAGGAGCAGAACCTGCTCTGGGCCGGGCAGCTTGAGCGTGCCGGCGTGCAAGTGGTCTATGGCTTCATCGACTGGAAGACCCACGCCAAGATTTCCATGGTCGTGCGGCGCGAAGGGGGCGGTTTCCGCACCTATTGCCACTTCGGCACGGGCAATTATCACCCCGTCACCGCGCGCATCTACACGGATCTCAGCTTCTTCACCGCGGACCCGCGCCTGGGGCGGGATGCCGCCGCAGTGTTCAACTATATCACCGGCTATGTCGAGCCGCAGCATATGGAGCTGCTCACTATCTCGCCGCTCTATATGCGCGCGCGTCTGGACGAGCTGATCGAGGCGGAGATCGCCCATGCCCGTGCCGGCCGGCCGGCGGCCTTGTGGGCCAAGATGAACAGCCTGGTCGATTCGGCGATCATCGAGCGGCTTTATGCGGCCAGCAATGCGGGCGTGAAGATCGAGCTGATCATTCGCGGCATCTGCTGCCTGCGGCCGGGCGTGCCCGGCATGTCGGATAATATCACGGTCAAGTCGGTGGTCGGCCGCTTCCTGGAGCACAGCCGCATCTGGGCGTTCGGCAATGGCAAGCCCTTGCCCAATAACGGCGCGCTGGTCTTCATCAGTTCAGCAGACTGGATGTCGCGCAATTTCGACCGGCGCGTGGAGTATATGCTGCCTATCGAGAACCCCACCGTGCACGATCAGGTGCTGGATCAGGTGCTGGTCGCGACCCTGCTGGATAACGAGCAGAGCTGGATTCTCCAGCCGGACGGCAGCTATGTGCGTGTGACGCCGGGTGAGGAGCCATTCAATCTGCATACCTATTTCATGACCAATCCGTCGCTCTCCGGGCGCGGCGCGGCACGGGGAACGGCGGGCGCCGTGCCCAAGCTTTCGCTGCCGGTGCGTGGCTGATCGGATCGGCGGCCGATGACCTTGCTCAATCGCGTGGCCGGGGCGCCGATGCAGGCGGTGCTGCGCAGCCCGCTCTACCGCCGGATCGCGATCATCGACATCGGCTCGAACAGCATCCGCCTCGTCGTCTATGATGGGCCTCGGCGCGTGCCGTTCATCCTGTTCAACGAGAAGGTGTTGGCCGGCCTCGGTGCCGAGATCGGCCATACCGGCCGCATCGGCGCGGAGGCGATGGAGCGCGCCGTTGCCGCCATCGCGCGTTTCGCCGGGCTGTGTCGGGAGATGGTGGTCGATGAAGTGCGCTGCATCGCCACGGCGGCGGTGCGCGATGCGGAGAACGGGCCGGAACTGGTCGCGCGCGCGGCGGACCTGGGGCTGGAGGTGCGCACGCTCACCGGGCAGGAGGAGAGCGGCACCTCCGCCCTCGGTCTGCTCTCCGGCACGCCCGATGCGGACGGGGTCATGGGCGATCTTGGCGGCGGCAGCCTGGAATTGGCGCGGGTGCGCGGCGGCGCGGTCGAGCGGGCCGTTTCCATGCCGCTCGGCGTGTTCCGCGTGGGGGACGTGCGGCGTCGGGGGCGCAAGCAACTGGGCGATCGCTTCGCCGCGCTGCTGGCCGATCGCGGCGCGGCCGATCTGGAGCGGGGGCTGCCCTTTTACCTCATTGGCGGGAGCTGGCGTGCTCTCGCCCGGCTGGACATGCAGCTCATGCATTATCCGCTGCCGATCCTCCACCATTATGAGATGGCGCCGGAGCGGGCGATGGCGCTGGCGCAATGGCTGGCGACGGCGCCCAAATCCGCGCTCAAGGCGGTGCCCGCGCTTAGCAGCGCGCGTCTGCCGACCCTGCCGGATGCGGCCCGATTGCTCAGCACCATCGTGGAGCGACTCGCGCCATCGCGGCTGGTCGTCTCCGCCTTCGGGTTGCGCGAAGGGCTGCTCTATGCGGATTTGCCGGCGGATGTCGCGGCGCAGGACCCGCTGCTCGTCGCGGCGCGGATCGAAGGCGAGGCGCATGGGCGCTTCATCGGCCATGGCGATCAGATCGCCCGTTGGATCGCGCCGTTGTTCGTGGATGATGCGCCGGCGTGGCAGCGTATCCGGTTCGCGGCCTGTCTGCTCGCCGATGTGGGTTGGCGCGCCAACCCGGATTTCCGTGCGGAGCGCGGCCTCGATTTCGCGCTGCACGGTAACTGGGCCGGCATTTCCGCCGCCGAGCGTGCCGCGCTGGCGCAGGCGCTTTATGCCAATTTCGGCGGCAGCGGCGTTGCGCCCATGCTCTCCGTGCTCGCCGAGCCGGCGGTGCTCAAGCGCGCGACCCAATGGGGCCTCGCCATCCGCCTGTGTCAGCGCCTTTCCGGCGGCGCGGAGGGTGCGTTGCGCGGCTCGTCGCTCGCCCTGAGCGATGGCACCATCATCCTGCATCTGGACCGTCCCTATGCGGGCCTCGCCGGCGAAACCATCGACCGGCGCCTCAAGCAACTCGGCCAGGCGATGGACATGGGCTATCTGATCGACGGCGACGGGTAGCCGGGGCGGGCAGGGGAGGCCGCGCTTTGCCCCTGCATCATTTTCAGAGATCGCGAAGCGGAGGAACTCCATCCCCATAGGAGATTGCGCCAGGGCCAATCATCCCAATTGCGGCGTTGCCCTTGATCCGCTCGCCACCGCTCTCAAGCGATACAGGGAGGGGGCTGTCTCAAGCACAGTATTGAACGCCGCTTCAACCGCATCGAGCGCTGGTGATCGCCATATCGTCATCATAGCTGACGGTCAGCCGGTCGGGCCGGAAATCCATCGTCATCGCCGAGCGTGGCGGCCCCCAGCGCAGCGTGCGCGCGCCGGAGCGGGCGAGCAGGGCCGCCCCGAGGTCGGCGGTCGCCTTTTGGCCGTTGAAGCTCTCCAGCCCCTCATGCTTGCAGAGCTGGGCGGTGTCCGATGCCGTCCCCGCCGTCTGGTCGGCGGTCGCGGTGCAGGCGGGCAGGGTGAGGGCGGCGATGAGTGCGATGGATCGTTTCATGGGGATCACGCCTCCGTTCGGGTCATCAGCAGCTTACCATCACGCACGGCAAAAGCCATGCGGCCTTCCACAAGGTCCAGCGCATCGCGGCCGAACTGCTCGAACCGCCAGCCTTCGAGGATCGGCAGGCCGTTGCGCACGCCGGCTGCCAGCGCTTCCAGATCGTCCGAGCGGGCGAGCAGGCGGGAGGCGACGTTGATCTCGCGCGAGCGGATCTTGAGCAGCAGCTTGAGCAGATCGGCGACGAGCACGCCTTCCTTGCCCAGCCCCGGCCGGCCCGGCTCGCGCTCGGGCATCTCCTCGCGCGGCAGCGGCTGTGCGTTGCGGATCGTGTTCATCAGGCGCGCGCCGATGTCGTTGCTTTTCCAGCTTGTCGAGAGGCCGCGCACCTTGGCCAGCTCGTCCTGCTGGCGTGGCGGGTGGGAGGCAATGTCGGCCAGCGTCTCGTCCTTGACGATGCGCCCGCGTGGCAGGTTCTTGTCGCGCGCCTCAAGCTCGCGCCAGGCGGCCAGCGCCTTCAGGCGGCCGAGCACCTCGGCCTTGCGGCTGGAGATGCGCACGCGCTTCCATGCCTCGCCGGGGTCCACGGAATAATGGCTCGCATCGGCCAGGCGCTCCATTTCCTGATTGAGCCAGGCGCCGCGTCCGGTCTTGCGCAGTTCTTCGAGCATGCGCGGGAAGATGTCGGCCAGATGAGTCACGTCGCCGATCGCATAGTCGATCTGGCGCTTGTCGAGCGGCCGGCGCGCCCAGTCGGTGAAGCGCGCGCCTTTATCGAGGTGGATGCCCAGCCAGCTATCGACCAGATTGCTGTAGCCGATCTGCTCGCCCTGACTCAGCGCCATGCTGGCGATCTGCGTGTCGAACAGCGGATAAGGCGTCTTGCCGGTCAGGTTCACGATGATCTCGATATCCTGCCCGCCGGCATGGAAGACCTTGAGCACATCCTCATTCTCGACCAGCAGGTCGAGCAGCGGCCCCATGTCCAGCCCCGGCGCCTTAGGGTCGATCGCGGCGGCTTCCTTGCCGTCGGAGATCTGCACCAGACAGAGGTCGGGCCAGTAACTGTTCTCACGCATGAACTCGGTGTCGACGGCCACGAAGTCGGCTTTCGACAGGCGTTCGCACAGAGAGGAGAGTGTGGCGGTGTCGGTAATCAGCGGATGGATTTGCATATGGCAGGTGATCTTATTATGGGCCGGTGCTCGGTGATGAGCTGGAAGGACGGCGCAACGCCGCGTTCTTAGCTCCGTCGAGCGTCTTTGTCATTCATCCAGCGCCCCTGCAATGCAGGGCATGAAATTAAAGGCCCTTTTTTGATGCATGCCTATCGCACCCACACCTGCGGCGCCCTGCGCGCGACCGATGCTGGCGAGACCGTCCGCGTCTCCGGCTGGGTGCATCGCAAGCGCGATCATGGCGATCTGGTGTTCATCGACCTGCGCGATCATTACGGCATGGTGCAGATCGTCACCGAGGTGGACGGGCCGGTCTTTTCCGTGATCGAAGGGCTGAAGCCGGAGAGCGTGGTGACGATCACCGGCAAGGTGGAGAATCGCGCGAAGGAAGCGATCAACCCCAATCTCCCCACTGGCGAGATCGAGGTGCGCGCCGCCGAGGCGACGGTGCTCTCTGCCGCGCAGGAACTGCCGCTGCCGGTTGCGGGCGAGCAGGATTATCCCGAGGAGGTGCGCCTGCGCTACCGCTTCCTGGATCTGCGCCGCGAAACGCTGCATGCCAATATCGTCACACGTACCAAGATCATCTCGGACATGCGCCGCCGCATGGAAGGGGCGGGCTTCACCGAATATTCGACGCCGATCCTCACCGCTTCCTCGCCAGAGGGCGCGCGTGACTTCCTCGTGCCCAGCCGCATCCACGCCGGCAAATTCTACGCGCTGCCGCAGGCGCCGCAGCAATATAAACAGCTCCTCATGGTCGCCGGGTTCGATCGCTATTTCCAGATCGCGCCCTGCTTCCGCGATGAGGACCCGCGGGCCGATCGTCTGCCCGGCGAGTTCTACCAGCTCGATCTGGAGATGAGCTTCGTCACGCAGGAGGATGTCTGGACCACGATGGAGCCGGTCATTGCCGGCGTGTTCGAGGCGTTTGCGCAGGGCAAGCCGGTGACGCCCGCCGGCAGCTTCCCGCGCATCCCCTATAGCGAGGCGATCCTCAAATACGGTTCGGACAAGCCGGACCTGCGCAACCCCGTGCTCATCACCGATGTGACCGATCATTTCGTCGGCTCGGGCTTCGGCATTTTCGCCAGCATCGTCGAGATCGGCGGCGTCATCCGCGCCATTCCCGCGCCGGGCGCTGGCGCCGGCAGCCGCAAATTCTTCGATGAGATGAACAATTGGGCGCGCTCGGAGGGCTATTCCGGCCTCGGCTACATCAACATCAAGGATGGCGAGCCGGGCGGGCCCATCGCCAAGAACCACGGGCCGGAGGCGACCGCCAAGCTTATCGCCGCGCTCGGGCTTGGCCCCAATGACGGCGTGTTCTTCGCCGCCGGCAAGGAAGGGCAGGCGGCCAAGCTCGCCGGTCTCGCGCGCATCCGCGTCGGCGAGCAGCTCGACCTGATCGACAAGGATCGGTTCGACCTGTGCTGGATCGTCGATTTCCCCTTCTATGAATATGACGAGGACGAGAAGAAGCTCGACTTCGCCCACAACCCCTTCTCCATGCCGCAGGGCGGGATGGACGCGCTGGAGAGCGGCGATCCGCTGGCCATCAAGGCCTATCAGTATGACATGGTCTGCAACGGCTATGAGATCGCCTCCGGGTCGATCCGCAACCAGTCGCCTGAACTGATGGTGAAGGCGTTCGAGCAGGTGGGCTTGAGCAAGGCGGACGTGGAGGAGCGCTTCGGCGGCCTCTACCGCGCCTTCCAATATGGCGCGCCGCCCCATGGCGGTATGGCAGCGGGCGTGGACCGCATCGTCATGCTGCTCTGTGGTGCCCAGAATCTGCGCGAGATCACGCTGTTCCCGATGAACCAGCGCGCCGAGGATTTGCTGATGGGCGCCCCATCCCAGGCTGAGTCGAAGCAGCTTCGCGAACTGCATATCCACGTGATGGAGCCGCAGAAAAGCCAGGGATAATGCCGCGGTGACCCACTCCATAGGATAGGGCTGCCGTGGGCGGTTCGGTCATGGCGTCCCCCGCTTGCGCTGCGGGCCGGTGCATCATACTCCCGGGACCGGGCACCGGTTCCTGATCGGAGATGGCTTGCATGCCATCGCCGTGCTTCTAATCTTGCGGCGAGCAAGAAGGGGATACGCATGGCCATCGACCTCTCCGACTATGAAAAAGGCGCCGACTACGACGGCGATTTCGACAAGGACCTCGAAAAGCTGCAGAAGCGGCTGGAGAAGATCCAGGTCGCCCACATCGTCCACGGCAAGCGCAGCGTCGTCATGCTGGAAGGGTGGGATGCGGCCGGCAAGGGCGGCATCATCAAGCGGATGACCGCGCTGCTCGATCCGCGTTACTACAAGGTCTGGCCCATCGGCGCACCGACGCAGGATGAGCGCGGCCACCATTTCCTCTGGCGCTTCTGGACCCGGCTGCCGGCGGACAGGCACATCGCGGTGTTCGATCGAAGTTGGTATGGCCGCGTCCTCGTCGAGCGGGTCGAAGGCTTCTGCACCGAGCGCGAGTGGAAGCGCGCCTATGACGAGATCAACGAGTTCGAGGCCCAGCAGGTCGATAGCGGCACCGCTATCGTCAAGCTGTTCGTCCACATCACGCAGAAGGAGCAGGACAGGCAGCTTGCTCAGCGGCTGGACAGTCCCTTCAAGCGCTGGAAGACCGGCGCGGAGGATTATCGCAACCGTGCCCGCCGCGCCGAGTATCTGGACGCGATCCATGCGATGCTCAAGCGCACGGACGCGCGCTGGGCGCCATGGCGGGTGATCGACGGCAACGATCGCAAATCCGCCCGCATCGCCGCGCTCACCGCCATCGCCGATGCGTTGGAGAGCCACGTCTCCATGGACATGCCCGATGCCGACCCTGCCGTGGTCGAACTGGCCCGTGAGGCGTTCGGCTATAAACCCAAGGGGTGAGGGCGCGGACTAGACAAAGGAGAACTCGCAGCGATAGTTCTCTTGCGGAAGCAGAAGCCCAGGGCACGATCGCACGTCGCTGTTGTCACGATCATTCTGGGTAGGCGATCTCCATCACTTCCCATTCCTTCTCCCCGCCGGGCAGCATCACCCGGCGCAGATCGCCCACCGCCGCGCCGCGCAGGGCGCGTGAGAGCGGGCTGTCCCAGCCGATGCGGCCCGCGCCGGCATCCGTCTCGTCATTGCCCACCAGCGTCACGATGCGCTCGGCGTCCTCCTCGTCAGCCAGCGTCACCGTGGCGCCGAAGAACACGCGGCTGCGGTCCGGTTGATTGGCGGGGTCGATCACCTTGGCGGCCTTCATGCGCTCGGCCAGCCATTTGAGCCGCCGGTCGATCTCGCGCATGCGCTTGCGGCCGTAGAGATAATCGCCATTCTCGCTGCGGTCGCCATTGCCGGCCGCCCAACTGACAATCTCCACGATGCGCGGCCGCTCCTCACCAAGAAGCTGGTCATATTCGGCGCGCAGCGCGGCGAAACCAGCCGGGCTGATATAATTGGGGCGGCCCGCGCCGCTCATCCCGGCCGCCTATTTGCGGCGGCGAGCATACATGAGCGCGGCGACCAGCGCGGCCGAGCCGATGCCCGCGGCGACGCTGCCCATCAACTTACCCTTGTTTGCGCCTTGCTTGTCGGACTTGGTTTCGGCCTCGATGGCCTTGTTGCGCTGGGCGAGCGCGGCCTCTTCCAGTGTCGTGGCGTCGCTGTCGTTGTCGGTCATGATGGGTCGCGTCGGTCCTGCGGTTGAAAGAGTGGGGCGGAAGCGGGACGGCTCAGCCAGAGGCCCGCTTGCCGAGGTAACGGCTGAGCGGCGCCGTGTCCGCCGAGCGCCGCGTGGGGTTCAGCAGATCGTAAACCACGGCATTCTCCAGCACCCGCTGCACATAGCTGCGCGTCTCGTAGAGCGGGATGTCCTCGATCCACTGCACGATGTCGGCACCGGGCAAGCGCGGGTCGCCATTGGCCCTGATCCACTTGTTCACATTGCCCATGCCGCCATTATAGGCCGCGATGGCAAGCGGATAGCTGCCGCCGAAATAATTGAGCAACTGGGTGAAATAGGTGCTGCCGAGCCGCACGTTGTAGCCAGGCTCGAACAGCGATCCCTGATCGAACGCCATGCCCATCTTGCCGGCCACTTCACGCGCGGTCGGCGTCATCAGCTGCATCAGGCCGCGCGCGCCGGCACGGCTGATGATCTGCCGGTCGAACTGGCTTTCCTGCCGGGTGATGGCGTGGATCATCGTCCAGTTGCCCTGCTCGCCGTCCGGCACCTTCATGCGCGGAAAGCTGGCGGAGGCATAGCCGCTGAGGCCGCTCGCGGTGGCGCGCCGGCCCACCATCACGCCCAGATCCGGCCGGCCCAGCGTCTCGGCCAGTTCGGCGGCGAGGAGATGATCCTGATCGGTCTCAGCCGTGGCGGCGATGGCGCGGACGAACTTGCTCTGGTCCATCCACGCGCCTTGCCGGCCCAGTTGCCGCGCCGCGCGCACCAGCGGGCGGGAGAGGAAGGCGGCGCGCTCGCTGCTCGCGACCTGCACGGGCCGTTCCGCCGCGTCCGGCGTCGGGATCGGGCGGCCCAGCCGCTCCAGGGCAAGCTGGCCATAATATTGATCGGGGAAGGCCCCTGCCTGCGCGAAATAGGCATTGGCCGCGTCCGTCCGCCCGCCGGTCGCCGCCGCGCGCCCGGCCCAGTAATAGCCTTTGGAAATGGTCTGGGGGGATTGCGCCGCGCGGGCATAGCGCGTGAACATGCCTTCCGCATCGGCCGGGCGGCGCAGGTTGCGCAGCGCCGTCTGCCCCGCCAGCCAGACCAGGCTGGTATAATCGTCGCGCACGCCCAGGCTCTGCGTGCTGATGTCGGTCCCCGGCGCGAAGGCGTCATCCACCTTGGAGGCGATGGCGTAGGCGAGCGTCCACTGGGTATCGTTGGCGGCGGCGCGCGCCTGGGCGAGCAGCGCCTCATACCATAGCTCCGGCTCGCTCGCCGTCTGCGCGAGCGGGGCGCGGTTGGCGAGCAGGGTGCGCGCACCGACGCTGTCGCCCCTGTCGACCATCCAGCGCGCCTTGTCGGCCATATAGCCGGCGTCCATCACGCCCACCGGATCGGCAGCGCCCATCTTCAGCGCGGCATCGGGCGCCTTGCGCTGGAAGGCGATTCGCGCGGCGATGACGGCCTGGCGCGTCACCGGCACGGCGGAGAGCACACGCTCCGCCACATCGGTCCGCTTGCGCCACAAGGCGGCGTCCGCGCGCTTGAGGTGATCCTCGGGGGTGAAGCTGCTCCAGAAGGTGCCGCGCAGCCGCTCCTCCAGCGCCGGGTCCATCGGCCCTGCTGCCCAGGCCGCCCGCGCAGCTTCGGCGGCGTCCGCCCGCTGGCCAAGCCGCATCAGGGCGAGGGCCTGGACGGCCTTGCCCTGCGCCGTCCGCGGGGGGAAAGCGCGGAAGAAGGCGATGATCTTGCCGGGGTCGTCATAATCGGGGTTGGCGGCGCGCTCGGCGAGGCCGCGCATCCGCGATTCCTCCGGCCAGCCGGGGTAGGCGATCAGGAAATCGGCATAGCTGGCAAAGCCCAGCGTATCGCTGCCGGTGATCCGCCGCCACGTCGCGAGCGTGGTGGCGATCTGCGCGTCGGCGGCGCTGCTGGCGGCGATGCGCTCCTGCACCGCTTGCCAGGTGACGGTCGGCTCCGCGGCGGCGAGCGGCGCGGAGGCGCTGGTCGCGGCGGAAGCAAGGGCGGCCATGATAAGAAGGCCGGGTGCGCGAAGGTCTTTTCCCATGCCGTGCATTATGGCAGAGCCTTGCTGATCGAACGGTGAACGGGTGCGTGCATGAACCCACTATGCCTGTCCGAGTGCGCGCTTTGAAGGAGTTTTTTCTATGTTTTCCGGTTCGATACCTGCACTTGTCACGCCTTTTCGCGATGACAGGGTGGATGAGGCGGCTTTTCGCGCCCTTGTCGACTGGCAGATCGAGCAGGGTTCGAGCGCGCTGGTGCCGTGCGGCACCACTGGTGAAAGCGCCACCATGACCATCGACGAGCATAATCGCGTCGTGCGCATCTGCGTGGAGCAGGCGGCGGGGCGCGTGCCGGTCATCGCCGGGGCCGGCTCCAACGATAGCCGCATCGCGCTGGAGCATATGTTCGCCGCGCAGGCCGCCGGAGCCGCCGCCGCTTTGGTCGTCGCGCCTTATTACAACAAGCCCAGCCAGGAGGGGCTGTATCAGCATTTCGCCTATCTCGCCTCGCGCTGCGATCTGCCGATCATCCTCTATAATATTCCGGGCCGCTCCATCGTGGATATCGGCGTGCCGGTGCTGCACCGGCTGGTCGAAGAGTTTCCTAGCATCGTCGGCCTCAAGGACGCGACCGGCAATATCGGCCGCGTGACCGCGCAGCGCCTCGCCTGCGGGACGGATTTCTGCCAGCTTTCCGGCAATGACGAGACGGCGCTCGCCTTCAACGCCATGGGCGGCGTCGGCTGCATCTCCGTCACGGCCAATGTCGCGCCGCGCCTGTGCGCCGATTTCCAGGCCGCCTGCCGCGATGGCCGCTGGGAGGAGGCGCGTGCGCTGAACGACCGGCTCTACCCGCTGCACGATGCGCTGTTCACCGATTCCTCGCCCGGCCCGGTCAAATATGCCCTTTCGCGCGTGCGGCCGGAGATGCCGGTGGAGTTGCGCCTGCCGATCACATGGCCATCCGGTGCCTCGCGTGCGACGGTCGACCGGGCGCTGGAGATTGCGGGGCTGGTTTAGAGCCGGTTCATCTCCTAGATTTATACTGCGTTCCACCCGAAACAGAGTCTCCCGCTGAATGGCCCGCCCGCGCCCATCCGCCTTCAACAAGGTCAAGACCGTCGCCGAGAACCGGCGCGCACGGTTCGACTACGCCATTCAGGACGTGTTCGAGGCGGGCATCGTGCTGCGCGGGACGGAGGTGAAATCGCTGCGCTTCGGCGATGGCTCCATCGTGGAGAGCTATGCCGAGGTGAAGGGCGAGGAGATCTGGCTGGTCAACAGCAACATCCCCGAGTTCAGTCACGGCAACCGCTTCAATCATGAGCCGAAGCGCCCGCGCAAGCTGCTGCTCAACGCGCGTGAGATCGCCAAGATGCATGGCGCCGTCGCCCGGCAGGGCATGACGCTGGTGCCGCTCTCGGTTTATTTCAACGAGCGCGGCAAGGCCAAGGTGGAGCTGGCGCTGGCCAAGGGCAAGAATGTGCGGGACAAGCGCGAGACGACCAAGGAGCGCGAATGGAAGCGCGAGCAGGGCCGGCTCATGAAGGATCACGGCTGATGGCCCGCATGAAAGGGCGTTTCATGGCGTGGTGGCATTCCAATATGCCCACGCGTGAAAGCCTGGAGGAGAACCGTTTCGTCAAGCCGGTCGCGCACCGGGTGCTGGCGCCGGAATTGTGGCGCTTCACCCGCCGCTCGGTGCCGCGCGGCGTGGCGCTGGGACTGCTGGTTGGCATCTTCCTGCTGATCCCCGGCCTCCAGATCGCCGGTGCCGCGCTGCTCGCCCTGCCGTTCCGCGCCAACGTGCCGGTGGCGGCGGCGATGACCTTCCTCTCCAACCCGGCGACGACGCCGTTCATCCTCGCCATCTCCTATTATATCGGCTCGAAGATGCTCGGGCGCACCGGTGACATGAGCCACATCATGGGCCTGCTGGAGCGCCATGCCGGCCTTGGCGAGTGGACGCGCTGGCTGCTTTCGGAGACGGCGCCCGTGCTGCTGCTCGGCCTCGCCATCGTCTCCATCGTCACCGCCCTGGTCGGCTATCTGATCGCCTCCTGGCTCTGGCGCGGCCGCCTTGCGCGCCGGTGGCGCCACCGTGCCCATGTCCGCGCGAACCGGGGCAAGGAGCCGCCGCCGCTCGAATTGCAGGAAGTGCCGTCATGAAAGCGGTTGGGCCGGGCTCGCATCGTGGCGATCTGCTCAGCCTCACCGCGGACAAGCCGAGGCTCAATCCGTGGCCGGTGATCCTGGCGGCGGCGCTCGTGAGCGGCCTCATCCTGCTCGGGCTGGTCGGCGACCCGATCCTCGCCGGCGGCTTCGGCGCGGCGGTGATCGGCGGCGGCGCCCTCATCTGGTTTGCCCGGCGCCTGTTCCCGGTGAACCAGCCAGACGCGACGGTGGTGACGGACTGGACCGTCACGCGCGCCTCCGCGCAGGCGGCCGGCCTCGCCATTGCCGTGACCGATCGCGCCGGCCGCATCGTCTGCGCCAGCGATCAATATGGCGAATGGTTCGCCGGCTATCCCGTCCCGCCGGAAATCAAGGCCGCCCCGCGCGATCAGGAGCGGCTGGCCCAGGCTGCCCGTGCCGCCTGGCGCGATGGTGAGGCGCGGGTGGAAGGTGTGACGCGCGGCAGCCTGAGGCTGGACGTGCAGGTGATGCGCACCGGCCGGGTCGATGATTATCTGCTGTGGCGCTTCGCCAGCGTGCGCACCGCCAGCGTGATGGACGATTATCTCCGCGTGATCGAGGGCGAGGCGGGGCGCCAGATTTCCGAGGCGGGCGTGATGTGCGCGATGATCGGCGGGGAAGGGCGCATCCGGGCGGCCAATCTCGCCTTCACCCTGCGGGCCACCGGCCGGGCGGATAGCAACATCATCGGCCGCGATTTCGCCGGCTATATGCGCGTCGATGCCAAGGGCCGCATCTTCTTCGCGCAGGAGGAGCGGCAGGCCGCGCCGATCCGCATGATCCAGGTGCCGCTGCGCCCCGATGATCCGGCCAGCCTGATGGTCCTCATCATGGTGGATGATACCATGGCCTCGGTTGATGGCATCTCCAGTCTCACTTATGTCGAGCAGCTTCTCTCGCTGCTGCCCTTCGGCCTCGGCATGGCGGATCGCGACGGGCGGCTGCTGTTCTACAACATGGCCTTCGCGCGGGCCGCCGGCATCGCGCCGGAGGAGACGCCGAGCTATCCGGGTGATCTCGTCATCGGTGAGGATCAGTCTGCCGTGGCGGAGACGATCCGCCGCTACGCCATCGGCCCGCAAATGTCCGGGGACATGCAGGTGCGGATGCGCGGCGCGCCCGATGAGCCGGTGACGCTCAGCCTGGCCGGCGTGCGCGGGCTGGGGGAGGCGGCGGTGCTGCTCAGCCTCAAGGATAATAGCGAGGAATCGCGCCTCCAGAAGCAGGTGGCGCAGGCGACCAAGATGCAGGCGGTCGGGCAACTGGCGGGCGGCGTCGCGCATGATTTCAACAATATCCTCACCGCCATCATCGGCCATTGCGACCTGATGCTGATGCGCCATACCCCTGGCGACAGCGATTATGACGATATCCAGCAGATCAAGACCAATTCCAACCGCGCGGCCAGCCTGACCCGCCAGCTTCTCGCCTTCTCGCGTCAGCAGACGCTGCGCCCGCAGGTGCTCCAGCTGCCCGATGTCGTCTCGGAGACGTCCAGCCTGCTCAAGCGGCTGCTGGGTGAGAATATCACGCTGGAGGTCTATCACGGCCGCAGCCTCGGCACGGTGCGCGCGGACCCCGGCCAACTCGAGCAGGTCATCGTCAATCTCGTCGTCAACGCGCGGGACGCCATGCCGGAGGGCGGCACGGTGACGATCCGCACCTTCGCCGTCTCCGCCGATGATGTGCGGGCGATGAAGAACGAGATCATGCCGATCGGCGACTATACCGGCCTCAGCGTCGGCGATACCGGCGTGGGCATCCCGCCCGAGGTGGCCGGCAAGATTTTCGAGCCGTTCTTCACCACCAAGGCGGTCGGGCGCGGCACGGGCCTCGGCCTCTCCACCGTTTACGGCATCGTCAAGCAATCGGGCGGCTTCATCTTCCTGGAGTCGGCGGTGGGCGAGGGAACGGTGTTCCGCATCTACCTGCCGGTCCATGCCGCCGCGGACGAAGCGGCCGGTGCAGCCTCCACCGCGCGCAAGCGCCCCCCGGCCGAGACATGGGGCACCGGCACCATCCTGCTGGTCGAGGATGAGGATATGGTGCGCACCGTCGCCGAGCGCGCGCTCACCCGGCAGGGCTATACGGTGCTGACCGCGAGCGACGGCGAGCAGGGGCTGGCGCGGTTGGAGCAGGCGGGCGAGATTGATCTGCTGATCTCGGACGTCGTCATGCCGGTTATGGATGGCCCCGCGATGGTCCGCGCCGCGCGCGCCGCCCGGCCGGACCTGCCGGTGTTGTTCATGTCCGGCTATGCCGAGGAGCAGCTTCGCAAGTCGATCGACATTCCCAACGTCTCCTTCCTGCCCAAGCCCTTCTCGGTCAGCCAGATCGCCGAGGCCGCGCGCGATGTGATCGGCGCAGCGCGTGAACAGGCAGCACGCGCGGCGCAATAGCGCATCTTTCCCAGCCAAACTGTGTTCCTGCGAAGGCAGGCGCATCTGGCGCCCAAGCGCAACAACCCGATGCGAGCGCCAAACCTTCCTCAACAAAATTTCGTTCCCTACTTGTTCTATGAGAACAAATGGGATACGAAGCCTCATAAGGCCATCCAGGCACGGCACGTTTGACATCCATGGGGAGCAGCATCATGACGGCAAGCCTCAAGCTCATCGACGGTGACAAGAACGCGGGAACCATGGAACGACAAAAAGCACTTGAAGCAGCGCTGGCGCAGATTGATCGCGCCTTCGGCAAGGGGTCGGCCATGCGGCTCGGCTCGAAGGAGACGATGCAGGTCGAGGCGGTTTCGACCGGTTCGCTCGGGCTGGACATTGCGCTCGGCGTCGGCGGCCTGCCGCGCGGCCGCGTGATCGAGGTGTATGGGCCGGAAAGCTCGGGCAAGACCACGCTGGCGCTCCACGTCATTGCCGAGGCGCAGAAGGCCGGCGGCACTGCCGCGTTCATCGACGCCGAGCATGCGCTCGATCCGATCTACGCCCGCAAGCTGGGCGTCGATATTGACGAGCTGATCGTCTCGCAGCCCGATACCGGCGAGCAGGCACTGGAAATCACCGATACGCTGGTGCGCTCCAACGCCATCGACGTGCTGGTGGTCGATTCGGTCGCGGCGCTGGTGCCGCGTGCGGAAATCGAAGGTGAGATGGGTGACAGCCATGTCGGCCTGCAGGCGCGCCTCATGTCGCAGTCGCTGCGCAAGCTGACCGGCTCGATCAGCCGTTCGCGCTGCATGGTGATCTTCATCAACCAGCTGCGCATGAAGATCGGCGTCATGTATGGCAATCCGGAGACGACCACGGGCGGCAACGCGCTCAAATTCTACGCCTCCGTTCGCCTCGACATCCGCCGCACCGGCCAGATCAAGGATCGTGACGACATCATCGGCAACACCACGCGCGTGAAGGTGGTGAAGAACAAGGTGGCGCCGCCGTTCAAGCAGGTCGAGTTCGACATCATGTATGGTGAGGGCATCTCCAAGGTCGGCGAGATTCTCGATCTCGGCGTCAAGGCCGGCGTGGTCGAGAAGTCCGGCTCCTGGTTCTCCTACGATTCGGTGCGGATCGGGCAGGGGCGCGAGAATGCCAAGCAGTTCCTGCGCGAGAATCCCGAGATGATGGCCAAGCTGGAAAAGACCATCCGCGCCCGCACCGAGGCGGTGGCCGAGGGCATGATGACCGGTCCCGACAGCGATGGCGCGGACGACGCCTGAGGCAAGGCAGCGCCCGAACCCCATCCGGGCTTGAGATCATGGCACGAGCGCGGCATCATCGACTGCGCCCGTGCCATTATCGCAAAAAGCCGACAGGAGGCACGGCCAACGCACAGCTATTTTCGCGCTATGACCGTAACCTTCGTAACCTTCGACCGAAAGTTTCACGTCAGCGAACGAATATTGCCAGCATGCCCGTTCCATTTGTCCCGCCCGGCGCGTCACTCTCATCTTGTCGCCGCGCGCGTCATCCCCTAATCGCCGTTCCATGACGTCGACCAACGATATCCGCCGCTCCTTCCTCGACTATTTCGGGGCCAATGGCCATGAAATCGTCCCGTCCGCGCCGCTTGTGCCGAACAATGATCCGACCCTCATGTTCGTCAACGCCGGCATGGTGCCGTTCAAGAATGTGTTCACAGGTCTTGAGAGGCGGCCTTATTCCACCGCGACCTCCGCGCAGAAATGCGTGCGCGCCGGCGGCAAGCATAATGATCTCGATAATGTCGGCTATACCGCCCGGCATCACACCTTCTTCGAGATGCTCGGCAATTTCTCGTTCGGCGATTATTTCAAGGAGCAGGCGATCCACCTCGCCTGGTCGCTCATCACCCGCGAATGGGGTATTTCGCCGGATCGGCTGACCGTCACCGTCTATCATACGGATGAGGAAGCGTTCGGCTTCTGGAAGAAGATCGCCGGCCTGCCGGACGAGCGGATCATCCGCATCGCCACGGCGGATAATTTCTGGTCGATGGGTGATACCGGCCCCTGCGGCCCCTGCTCGGAGATCTTCTTCGACCATGGCGATCACATCCCCGGCGGCCCCCCCGGCAGCCCGGATGAGGATGGCGACCGCTTCGTCGAGATCTGGAACCTCGTGTTCATGCAGTTCGATCAGCTGGCGGAGGGGCAGCGCATCGACCTGCCGCGCCCCAGCATCGACACCGGCATGGGCATCGAGCGCATCGCCGCCGTGTTGCAGGGCGTGCACGACAATTACGATACGGACACGTTCAAGGCGCTGATCGCCCAGTCGGTTGCGCTCACCAGGCGCCCGGCGGAAGGGGATGAGCGCGCCAGCCACCGCGTCATCGCCGATCATCTGCGCTCCTCCGGCTTTCTCATCGCGGATGGCGTGCTGCCCGCCAATGAGGGCCGTGGCTATGTGCTGCGCCGGATCATGCGCCGCGCCATGCGCCACGCGCATCTGCTCGGCGCGGCCGAACCGCTGATGCACCGCCTCGTCGGCGGCCTCGTCTCAGAGATGGGTGCGGCCTATCCCGAACTGGTCCGCGCGCAGCCGCTTATCGAGGAAACGCTGCTGCGAGAGGAGGCCCGCTTCCGCCAGACACTCGACAAGGGTCTCAAGCTGCTGGACGATGCCGTCACCGGTCTCGCCTCCGGGGCGACGCTGCCGGGCGAGACCGCCTTCAAGCTCTACGATACATACGGTTTCCCCTATGATCTCACCGAGGATGCCCTGCGCGCGCAGGGGCTGAGCGTGGATCGCACGGGCTTCGAGGCGGCGATGGCGCGGCAGAAGGCTGCCGCTCGCGCCGCCTGGAAAGGCTCCGGCCAGAAGGCGTCCGAAGAAGTGTGGTTCGACATCGCCGAGAGCGAGGGCGCGACCGAGTTCACGGGCTATTTGAGCGAAGCGGGCGACGGCAGCGTCGTCGCGCTGGTCAAGGATGGCGCGCGGGTCGAGACGGCCGGCGCGGGCGATCAGGTCACGATCCTCACCAACCAGACGCCTTTCTACGGCGAAAGCGGCGGGCAGACCGGCGACTCGGGTCTTATCACCAGTGCGGACGGCCTGCGCGCCACGGTGAACGACACCGCCAAGCCGCTCGGCCGCCTGCACGCGCATCAGGCGGTGATCGAGGCCGGCTCCGTCTCGGTCGGGGATATCATCCATCTTGAGGTCGATGCTGCCCGCCGCGCGCGCATCCGCGCCAATCACAGCGCCACGCACCTGCTCCACGCGGCCTTGCGCGCCGAGCTTGGCCCGCATGTCACGCAGAAGGGCAGCCTCGTCGCCGAGGATCGGCTGCGGTTCGATTTCTCCCACCCGGAGGCGCTGACCCCGGCGCAGATCGCTGCCATCGAGGCGAACGTCAACGCGCAGATTCGCGGCAATGCGGCGGTATCGACACGCCTCATGACGCCGGAGGATGCGATTGCCGCCGGCGCCATGGCGCTGTTCGGCGAGAAATATGGCGATGAGGTTCGCGTGCTCTCCATGGGGCAGGGGGATGGCAGGAGCTATTCGGTCGAGCTGTGCGGCGGCACCCACGTTCATGCGCTCGGCGATATCGCCCTGTTCAAGATCATCGGCGAGAGCGCGGTGGCCAGCGGCGTGCGACGCATCGAGGCGCTGACCGGCGAGGCTGCGCGGCAATGGCTCACCCATCGCGAGGAGCAATTGCGGGCCGTGGCCTCCACCCTGCGGACCACGCCGGACGAGGCGGCCGTGCGTGTCGCCACGCTGGCCGATCAGGTTCGCAAGCTGGAGCGGGAACTGGCCGATGCCAAGAAGGCGCTGGCGCTCGGCGGCGGCCAGGCCGGTGGCGCGGTGCAAGCAGCCGCGACCGACGAGGTGGCCGGCATTTCATTCAGCGGTCAGGTCGTCGATGGCCTCGATCCCAAGGCGCTGCGTGGGCTGGTCGATGAGGCCAAGGCGCGGCTAGAGAGCGGAATCGCGGCAATCGTCGTCACCAATGAGGGGCGCGCGAGCATCGCGGTCGGCGTGACGGCCGATCTTGTCGATCGGTTCAGCGCGATCGACCTCGTTCGCGTCGGCGTGGAGGCCTTGGGCGGCAAGGGCGGCGGCGGCCGGCCGGATATGGCCCAGGGCGGTGGGCCGGATGCCACGGCCAGCGCGGCGGCGATCGAGGCGGTCAAGGCGGGCATCGCGGCGGCAAAAGCCGGCGCGGCGTCCGTCTCCTGATGCGGCCTCTCATGATGTATTGCCCTTGAAGTCTCTCAAATGGGTTCAGGATAGGTCATGAGCGTCAGGCGATCCCTTGCTGTCATCATCATGGTGGGACTCGCCGCCCCGGCCATCGCACAAGCGGATCGCCCCTCGGGCTATCTCGCCCCCGGCGAGTTCGATGTGACGTCGGTGCTCGAGCCTGCGCCTCGTCCCGGCGATCCGCGCTATGAAGCGGACCGGGATATTTTTCGGGATACCCGCAAGCTGGTCGGCACGCCGCGCTATCAACTCGCGCAGAACGATGCGGCGCTTGGCCCCGCGTCGCTGTTGCGCACCTTCAGCTGCGCGGCGGGGATCGCGCTCACGCCCGAAAATGCGCCGCACTTGCTCACCGTGCTGCGGCGGGCCACCGCGGATGCGGGCGGACAGATCGGCAAGGCGAAAGACCTGTATAAGCGCGAGCGGCCCTATGTGATCGACCGGGGACCGACCTGCCAGCCGCCCGAGGAACTGCTCGATCACCGGAGTAACCGGGCGAGCTATGATTATCCGTCCGGCCATACCACCGTGGGTTGGACGTGGGCGCTGGTCCTCGCCAGTGTCATGCCCGACCGGGCGCAGAGCATTTTGCAGCGCGGCCGGGCCTATGGGGAGAGTCGCTACATATGCGGCGTCCATAATCACAGCGCGGTCGAGGCCGGCCTACTGGCGGCGACGTCGACCATGGCGGTGGTGCAGACCAAAAAGGCGTTTCAGGCGGACCTCAAGGCGGCGCGATCCGAAATCGCCCGGTTACGCAAGCGTGGCGATGCCGCGCCGGCAACGTGCCCGGCCGAGAATGCCCTGATCGCGCAACCCGTCCTGCCGGTGGCAACCGCCGAGGCACCTAAAACGCCCTGAGTGGAACGTCGATCTGCGCAGCCGCGGTGCGGTGGCCTTCATGGCCCGCTTCAGCCGCGCATTTAACGGTAGAGAATATCCGCAGCGCGGTCCCACATGGCGGGCGAGGCAGCGGCGATCATGCCCTTGCGCTGGTCATCGACGCGATAGGGCGACCCGTCCGGCCGGGCGACGCGTCCGCCGGCCTCGTTGACGAACAAAGCGCCCGGCGCATGGTCCCACGGCAACGTGCGCTCGAACAGCGCAAGATCGTTCACGCCCAGCACGATGCGGGGATATTGTTCGGCTGCGCAGCGGGGGATGTCCGCCATTTCCAGCTTGCCCTCGGCCCGGTCGATAAGGCCCTGCCGGTCCTCCGGACGGACGAACAGCAATGAGAGGCCGGCGACGGGGAGAGGCGCGCCGCTTTCCCGTGCATGGACAGGCTCGCCGTTGATGGTCGCGCCCTTGCCGCGCGCGGCATGGCAGAGGCGGTCGGTCAGCGGGTCGAGCATCCAGCCGGCCAGCGTCTCGCCGCCGTCGACCAGCGCGATCATGAGGCCGAAGGGCGGCCGGCCGGCGGCGAAGTTGCTGGTGCCGTCAATGGGGTCGATCAGCCAGTTGAGGCCATGGCCGAGCTTGTCCACCAGCGCCGGGTCGGCCGCGCAGGCTTCCTCACCGACGATGCCGGCTTCGGGCAGCAGGCGAGCAAGCCCTTCCTGCAAGCGCAGTTCGCTCTCCCGGTCGGCGATGGTGACAAGCTCGTCGGCGGCCTTCTCGATGATCTCATCCGCCGCGAGATTACGGTAGCGCGGCATGACGACATCGGCGGCGACCTGCCGCATCAGCGCGGCGACGGAGGTGGTGAGCGCGTCCATTGGCTCAGCTCCGATAGTCGGCGTTGATCGAGATGTAGCCGTGCGTGAGGTCGCAGGTCCACACGGTCGCGCGGCCGTCTCCCAGGCCGAGATCGGCGCCGACACGAATATCCTGCCCCTTGAGATGGGCAGCGACCGGCGCTTCGTCATAGCCTTCCACGGCGAGGCCCTTGCGCGCCACCTCCGTCTCCCCGAAGCGGATCGAGAGGAGATCGCGCTCGGCCGGCTCGCCTGCCTTGCCGACGGCCATGACGACGCGGCCCCAGTTTGCGTCCTCACCGGCGATGGCGGTCTTGACCAGCGGCGAATTGGCGATGGAGAGCGCCACGCGGTGCGCGCTCTCGTCGCTGGCCGCGCCCGTCACCGTCACCTCCACGAACTTGCTGGCGCCTTCGCCGTCACGCACCACCAGCTGCGCCAGTTCCAGGCAGACCTGCCCGATGGCGGCGGCGAGGGCGTCGGCGCCGGGGTCATCCATGCTTGCGAGCGGCGGATTGCCGGCGGCACTGGTGGCGAAGGCGAGCACCGTGTCGCTGGTCGATGTGTCGCTGTCCACCGTGATGCAGGAGAAGCTGCGGCGGTTCGCCGCGCTCAGCATCTGCTGGAGCAAGGCGGGCGCTACGGCGGCGTCGGTGAAGACATAGCCGAGCATCGTCGCCATGTCCGGCGCGATCATGCCGGAGCCTTGATGATGCCGATGACGTTGACGGTGCGTTCGCCGATCACCGCCTGCGCGACCGCGCCCTTGGCGAAGGTGTCGGTCGTCATGATGGTCGCGGCGGCCTGCTCCCACGCGCAGGGCGGGGCGGCATAGGCGGCATCCAGCCCGGCCTGCGCCTTGTCGATGGGCAGCGGCACGCCGATCACGCCGGTCGAGGAGACGAATATCTGTTCCGGTCCGCACCCGAGATGCGCGGCGGTGCGAGCGGCAATCGCCTCCACGGCGGCGCGGCCGCGATGGCCGGTAAAGGCGTTGCTGTTCCCCGCGTTGACGACCAGCGCACGCGCGCGCCCCTGGGCCAAACCGGCGCGGCACCACTCGACTTCCGGCGAGGGGCATTTGCTCTGCGTCGTCACGCCGGCGACGCTGGTGCCCTCGGCCAGTTCGATGAAAGTGAGGTCGCAGCGACCCCAGTCCTTATAGCCCGCACGAGCGATGCGGCACGTCACGCCGCCAATATCGGGCATGGAGGGGAACGGGCGGGCGAGGGGTGAGCGGTCGGTCATGCGCGGGCGAATAGCGCATCGCCGGCCGGGGTCCAATGGGCTTGTTGGCCCTTGGCGGATGGGATCGCCGCGATTAATGGCATGGACGAACAGGGCGCCGCATCCTATGTGATGCCGGTCCCGTGCATGGAGTGGACCGCGCTTGCAGTTGATGATCCTCTTGTCCGCGCTTCTTGCGTCGTTGACCGGTCTGGTGACCGGCGAGCGGCCGGTCGAGCGTGCGCAGGTGGAAGTCAGCGCTGTCGTGGCCGTCACGCATGTTGGCGCCGCCGTTTCAGCACCGGATGTGCGGCCCGAGAACCGGGTTCCGCGTCTCGCGACGCTGGCGCGCGGTGCCGTGCCAGCCGTCACCCAGGCGCCCGTGACAGGCGTGCGCGCCTTGCTGCCCTGGAAGCAGAGCTGGCTCATCTGATATGCGCCGGGCCGTGCGAAACGGCCTGGATATCGCCGCGCGGCCCAGGGCCGCGTGACCGGCGCCGGTGCTGTGGCCCGGCCTTCGACATTTCTCTTTTCAGACAGGAACATCGCCCATGTTCGGCGCGCTCGCCAAATCCATTTTCGGATCGTCCAACGATCGTTATGTGAAGTCCCTCCGCAAGATCGTGGATCAGATCGCGGCGTTCGAGCCGACGATGGAGGCCCTGGTCGATGAGGATCTGGTCGCCCAGACGGCCAAGTTCCGCGCGCGTCTGGCCGAGGGCGCCACGCTTGACGATCTGCTGCCGGAGGCCTTCGCCACCGTGCGCGAGGCGGCCAAGCGCGTCATCGGCCAGCGCCATTATGATGTGCAGATGGTCGGCGGCATCGTGCTCCATCGCGGCGAGATTGCGGAAATGCGCACCGGCGAGGGTAAGACGCTGGTCGCCACGCTCGCCACCTATCTGAACGCGCTGGAGGGCAAGGGCGTCCACGTCGTCACCGTGAACGACTATCTCGCCAGCCGCGACTGCGAATGGATGGGCCGCATCTACCGCTTCCTGGGGCTGACCACCGGCGTCATCATCCCCAATCTCGATGAGCAGCAGCGCCGCGCCGCCTATGAGGCGGACGTGACCTATGCGACCAACAACGAGTTGGGCTTCGACTATCTGCGCGACAATATGAAATATGAGCGCAGCCAGATGGTGCAGCGCCCCTTCAACTTCGCCATCGTGGATGAGGTGGACTCGATCCTGATTGACGAGGCGCGCACGCCGCTCATCATTTCCGGCCCGACGGACGACAAGTCGGAAATGTATCTCGCCGTCGACGCCATCGTGAAGCAACTGATGCCCGACGATTATGAGAAGGACGAGAAGCAGCGCAGCATCGTGCTCACCGAGGATGGCACGGAAAAGGTCGAGCGCATGCTCGAAGACGCCGGGCTGCTCCAGGGCACCAATCTCTATGATTTCGAGAACACCCAGGTCGTCCACCATGTGAACCAGGCGCTGCGGGCGATCTTCATGTTCCGGCGCGACATCGACTATATCGTCAAGGACGACAAGGTCGTCATCATCGATGAGTTCACCGGCCGCATGATGGATGGCCGCCGCTGGTCGGACGGGCTGCATCAGGCCGTGGAGGCCAAGGAAGGCACCCGCATCGAGCCGGAGAACCAGACCCTCGCCTCGATCACCTTCCAGAATTATTTCCGCATGTATCCCAAGCTCTCCGGCATGACCGGCACGGCAGCGACCGAGGCGGCGGAATTCTACGACATCTACAAGATGAACGTGGTGACGATCCCTACCAACCTGCCCATCCAGCGCCAGGATGATGAGGATCTGTTCTACAAGGACACCGAGGACAAGTTCCGCGGCATCGCGCGGACCATCCGCGAACATCAGGTCAAGGGGCAGCCCGTGCTCGTCGGCACCGTCTCCATCGAGAAGTCGGAGATGCTCTCCGAATTCCTCAAGCAGGAGAAGGTGGCGCATAGCGTTCTCAACGCGCGCTTCCATGAGCAGGAAGCGGGCATCGTGGCGCAGGCCGGCCGGTTGGGCGCGGTGACGATCGCCACGAACATGGCCGGGCGCGGCACCGATATTCAGCTGGGCGGCAATCTCGAATTCCGCGTGGAAGGCGAATTGGGCGATATGCCCGAGGGGCCGGAGCGCGACGCCGCCATCGAACGTATCCGTCAGGAGATCGTGGAGGAGCGCGAGCAGGTGCTTGCCGCGGGCGGATTGTTCGTGCTCGGCACCGAGCGGCATGAGAGCCGGCGCATCGACAATCAGTTGCGGGGCCGCTCCGGCCGTCAGGGCGACCTGGGCCTCTCGCGCTTCTACCTCAGCCTCGATGACGATCTGCTGCGCATCTTCGGCCCGGATACGCTGTTCGCGCGGATGATGCGCTCCAGCCTGGAGGATGGCGAGGCATTGCCTCCCTCCAAATGGATGTCCAAGGCCATCGAGACCGCGCAGAGAAAGGTCGAGCAGCGCAACTACGATCAGCGCAAGCAGGTCGTCGAATATGACGACGTCATGAACGATCAACGCAAGGTCATCTACGAGCAGCGCGCCGAGATCATGGATGCCGAGACGGTCAGCGAGATCGTCACCGAGATGCGGCACGAGACCGTCAACACTATCGTCGGTGCGGCTTGCCCGCACGGCACCTATCCTGAGCAATGGGACATTGCCGGCCTGAAGGCGCAGGTCGAGGATAGGCTGGCCCTCACGCCGGCCATCGACGCCTGGCTTGAGGAGGACGCGGTCGAGGCGGATATGTTCGTCGAGCGCATCACCGCCATGTCGGATGCCGCGATCGCCGAGAAGGTGGCCCCGATCAAGGAGGATGCCTGGGTCCAGATCGAGAAGAGCATCCTGCTCCAGAATCTCGACCATCATTGGAAGGAGCATCTCGCCACGCTGGATGCGCTGCGGCAGGTCGTTCATCTGCGCGCCTATGCGCAGAAGACCCCGCTCAACGAGTATAAGCAGGAGGCGTTCGCGTTGTTCGAGCGTATGCTTGAGAGCATTCGTGAGGATGTGACGCGTACGGTCAGCCATCTGCAGTTCCAGATGGAAGACCCCGCACCGCCGCCACTGCCGGACCTGCCGGCGTTCCTTACCAGCCATATCGATCCGTTCACCGGTGAGGATGATAGTGCGGATATCGACGGGGGAACGCAGGGGTTCATCACCACCACCATCCCGCGCATGGCGACTGCGGCAGCGGTCGGCGAAGGCAACCCCTATGCCGGCCAGGATATCAGCCGCAACGCACCGTGCCCCTGTGGATCGGGCGAGAAATACAAGCACTGCCACGGCGCGCTGGCCTGAGCTGGCGCGGCGTCGGCAAGGCTGCATAGAGGGCGAGGCCGGACCATCCGGGCCTCGCCTGCCGTTCGCGTTGAGCATGGAGCGTTAGGCTATCCCAGCAGCGCACCTTTGCGATGCTTCAGATTGATCAATCGGCCTGAATCCGATCAACGCCCAGCAGACCCATCTGACCCGAAACCGCTCTGGCCCAGCTAGTCCCGCGCCAGCCAGACGAGGCCGATCAGGCTCACCATACCGGCCGCTGACAGGTAGAGGCCCACGGAGCCGATGCCGTGCGTGCTCACCAGATATTGCGCGATGATGGGCGCCAGCGCGCCGCCCAAAATGCCGCCCACGTTGAAGGCGAAGGATGAGCCGGAGTAGCGGACGCGTGCGGGAAACAAGGCCGTCAGCCATTCGCCCAGCGGACCATAGGCAAAGCCCATGATGAACAGCGCGACGGCCAGCACGATGAACAGCAGGCCCGGCTGCGCCGCGTTGAAGCCGATGCCGAAGATGAAGCCGAGCGGCACCGTCGCGGCGCAACCGGCCACCAGCGCCCGGTGGGCTGACGTCTTGTCCGACCACCAGCCGGCGAGCACGATGCCGAGCGCGAGCATGACGATCGCGCCGAGTTGGATGGCGAGCACTTCCTCGCGCGGCATACCGAGCATGGTCGTTGCATAGCCGAGCGCGAAGGCCGTGGAGATATAGAATAAGGCGAAGCAGGCGACGACGGCGAGGGTGCCGGCCAGCGTCTGCCGGGCGTGACGGGTGAGCAGCTCCGCGAGCGGTATGGCGGCCGGCGGTTCCTCGGCCAGAGCGGCCTTGAATTCCGGCGTCTCGCCCAGTTTGAGGCGCACCCACAGGCCCATGATGACGAGCACGGCGCTGGCGATGAACGGCAGGCGCCAGCCCCAGCGGATGAAATCCGCCTCGCTCATCCACAAGCCGAGCAGCAGGAACAAGCCATTGGCGGCGATGAAGCCCAGCGGCGCACCCAGTTGCGGCATCATGCCGAAGCGGGCGCGCCAGCCCGGTGGCGCGTTCTCCACCGCAAGCAGGGACGCGCCGCCCCATTCGCCGCCAAGGCCGAAGCCTTGCCCAAAGCGGAGGATGCAGAGCAGCAGCGGTGCCCACCAGCCGATCATTGCATAGGTTGGCAGGAAAGCGATCAGGAAGGTGGACGCGCCCATCAGCAGCAGCGAGGCAACCAGGGTGGATTTGCGCCCGATCCGGTCGCCAAAGTGGCCGAACACCGCCGCGCCCAGCGGTCGTGCGAGAAAGGCGAGGGCGAAGCTCGCATAAGCGGACAGCAACTGCGCCGCCGGTGAGGAAGCAGGGAAGAAGAGCGGCCCGAAGACAATGCTGGCCGCTGTCGCATAGACATAGAAATCGTAGAATTCGATGGTGGTGCCCGCGAGGCTCGCGACCAGAACGCGCTTGTGGCGCATCATGGCGGCAAGCCCGCCGGGTTGCTCTGATGCGTTATCCGCCATGCCGCTCATGCGTCCCCCTTTTCGACCCCGCGCCCATTTCCGGAGCGTCATGTCCGTTACCGATGAATAGTCCCGTGCGCCAGTATGGGCTTTGGCGCGCGGGCGGATGGCTCATCCTCTGCGTCCATCCCCCGCGCGGAGGATCGGGCTGATCCACGCGGCCGCGCTTTCGCTCGTCATGCCCGCCGCCGCTGGTTCAGCACTTCATAGGCCATCACCGCACCCGCGACCGAGGCATTGAGGCTGTCAGCCCGGCCCATCATCGGAATTTTCACCAGCAGATCGCAGGCGGCTTCATAGTCCGCCGGCAGCCCGCGCGCCTCATTGCCGATCATCAGGAAGGTCGGCGCCTCATAGCGCGGTTGCTGATAGTCGAAATCGGTATTCAGGCTGGTGCCCACAAGCTGCCCCGGCCCGGCGCGCAGCCAGGCGAGGAAATCGGCCCAATCCGCATGCGCGATGGCTTGCGTGAACAAGGCCCCCATGGACGCGCGTACCGCCTCCACCGAGAATGGATCGACGCAATCGTCGATCAGGATGACGCCGCCCGCGCCGACCGCGTCGCCGATTCGCATCAACGTGCCGAGATTGCCGGGATCGCGCATGGCCTGCGCAACGAACCAGATCGGCGCAGCGGTCCGGTCGAGCCGGGGCAGGGGCGTCAGCCGGTCGCGATAGATGCCGACGACGGCCTGCGCATTGTCCTTCCCGGAAATTTTGCCGAGAATGTCCGGTGTCGTCAGGATCACGTCGCCGCCGGCCGCTTCCACCGCATCGACCAGCGTCTGCGCCAGCGGATGCGGCGTCGTGCCCAGCGCGAGGAACAGCATCTCGGGCAGGATGCCCTGCTCGCGCGCTTCGGTCAGGATGCGCAGCCCTTCGGCGAGAAACAGCCCCTCGCGCTTGCGATGCTTCTTCTCGCGCAGACTCCGCGCGTGCTTGACGGTCGGGTTGGAAAAGCCGGTGATTTCGCGGGGCAAAGGCGGTTCTTCTATTCTTCGCCGAAGCGATCCTCGATTAGCGCGGTGACGGCCTCCAGCGCGGCATGAGCGCCGTCGCCACTGGCGGAAATGACGATCTCGTCGCCCATGGCCGCGCCCAGCATCATCAGACCCATGATCGACGTGCCCACCACCTCATGCCCGTCCTTGCGGACCATGATGGTTGCGGGCAATCCGCTTGCCAGCGTGACGAACTTGGCGCTGGCCCGGGCATGCAGCCCCCGCTTGTTGGTGATGCGGACGATCCTCTCTGCGGCCGTTTCGTTCATCGCGCCTCGCTCAATTCATATCGCCCAGCAATTCCGAGGCGACACTGATATATTTCTTGCCCGCCTCGCGCGCCGCGGCAACCGCGTCCGTCACCGACATGGTGCGGCGGGCGCTTTCGAGCCGGATCAGCATCGGCAGGTTCACGCCGGCGATCACCTCGATGCGCCCCGCGTCGAGCAGCGAGATGGCGAGGTTGGAGGGCGTGCCCCCGAACAGATCGGTGAGCAGGATGACGCCCGAGCCGTCATTGACCCGCTCGACGGAGGCCGCGATGTCTGCCCGACGGACTTCCATGTCGTCATCGGGGCCGATGCACACCGTCTCGATCGCCTCCTGCGGGCCGACGACATGCTCCATCGCAACTCGAAATTCGGTCGCCAGTCCGCCATGCGTCACCAGCACTAGTCCAATCATGATCCGTCAGCGTCCCGCCGTTCGATGGTCATCCCGCCCGCTATGACGTTCGTTTTCATAGGCGTCCAGCAGTCCCGATTCCAAATTCCGATGAGCGACCGTGGGCGAAAATCCGGCCGCACGCAAGCGCTGCGCGATTTCCTCGGTCACGCATACCGAGCGATGGCGCCCGCCCGTGCAGCCGAAGGCGATGGTGACATAGGCCTTGCCCTCCTCGCTGTAGCGCGGCAGCAGCGTTTCGAGCAGCGTCTCGATCTGCGCCACCGCTGTCTCGAATAGCGGATCGGCCCGCACATAGGTGCAGACGGCTTCGTCCAGCCCGGTGAGGGGGCGAAGACGCTCGTCCCAATAGGGATTGCGCAGGAAGCGCATGTCGAACAGGAAGTCGGCGTTACGCGGCACACCCCGCGCGAAGCCGAAGGAAAGCAGCGTCAGCGTCGATTCGAAGCTGCCGGCGAATTGCTGGCGGACGGCTTGCTGCAAGCCGTTGCTGGTGAGGTCGCTGCTGTCGATGATGTGGTCGGCCGCGCGGCGCAGCGGGTCCAGCAGTTCCCGCTCGCGGGCGATGCCATCGGCTGCCGGCCGGTCGAGCGCCAGCGGGTGGCGCCGGCGCGTTTCGTCATAGCGCAATTCCAGCACCGCGTCCGAGCAATCGAGGAACAATATCTCGATGGGCCGACCGTCCCGGCCGCGAAGCGCGGCGACGCTGGCGAGGACCGTGTTGGCCGAAAAGCCGCGCGTGCGGGCGTCGATGCCGATGGCGAGGGGCCGCTCGCTCTCACCATGGCCCGCCGGGGCGGGCGCAGCGAGCAGCCGGTCGAGCAGCGCCAGCGGCAGATTGTCGACCGTCTCCCAGCCGGCATCCTCAAGGGTGCGCAGGCCGGTCGACTTGCCCGCGCCCGAGAGGCCGGTGACGATGAGGATGGGCTTGGGGCCGGCCGGAGCGTTCATGGCGCGCACCGTCCCCGGCCGAACTGCCGAACCGCAAATTCGGCCTTGATCGGCGCGGAGGCTTCCTTCCCCGCGAGCCGGACGAAGGGGAGGGGCAGGCCCGCCAGCATGATCGTGTCGACAGTTTCGGGCATGCGTTGGGGGGCCTCGTCCAAACCGATCGCCAGCACGGCCGGCACCGCGTCGACATGGGGCATGTCGACAAGTCCCAAGTGGCGGATTTCCATGCGGCCTGCAATGGCCGGCGGCGTGTTGAGCAGCAAGCTTCCGTCTCGGGCGGTGACGATGGTATAGTCGTCGCTGATGAGCGTCGCGCCCCGGTCGATGAGGCGCAGCGCCAGGTCGGATTTGCCCACGCCGCTCGGCCCCATGATGAGCACGCCGAAACCCCCGATGACGACGCTGGTAGCGTGGATAGTTTCGCCCGATTCAACCATCATGGCCGCTCCGTTCCGGTCGGGGGGAGCGCCGGGCGCGCGGTGCGCGGCAGTGTCACGACGAAACGCGCGCCGCTCTTGCCGTCCGGCCGGCCCTCGACCGAGATGGTGCCATGGTGCCCGTCGAGAATGGCGCGGGCGATGGCGAGGCCCAGCCCGCTATGCTTGCCGAAGCCGTCCCGTTCCGGCCGCACGCTGTGGAACCGGCGGAAGATCGCCTCCCGCTCGGCTTCCGGCACGCCGGGGCCATCGTCCTCCGTGGCGATCAGCGCCTTGTCCCCCTGCGCATGGAGGCTGACCCGCACCCGCCCGCCCTCGGGCGAGAAGGACCGGGCGTTGTCGATGAGGTTCTCGATGACCCGGGCCAGCTTCTGTGGGTCGCCCGTCACGAAAAGCTGCCCGCGCGGCGGCCCGGAATAGCTGATCTTGATGGCCGGTCCGATCTCGCGGGCGGTCTGTGTCCTTACGATGTCGCCGATGAGCCGGCCAAGATCGATCGGTTCGAACGGCGTGCGGGAGAGTTGGGCGTCGATACGCGAGGCCTCGGCAATGTCCGTCACCAGCCGGTCGAGCCGGCGCACGTCATGCTGGGCGATATCGAGCAGCTTGCCGCGCAGCGCCGGGTCCTCGATGCGCGCCATGCCTTCCAATGCAGATCGGAGCGAGGCGATGGGGTTCTTGAGTTCGTGGCTCACATCGGCCGCAAAGGCATCGGTGGCGTCGATCCGCTGGCGCAGCGCCTGGCTCATGTCCGATATGGCACGGGCCAGCATGCCGATTTCATCCCGTCGATCCGGCAGGCGCGGCACGATCACCTCGCGCGCGCGGCCAAGGCGCACGCGCACCGCCGCGCGGGCCAGCCGCCGCAGTGGCAGCACGATGGTGCGCGCGAGGAACAGCGAGAGCAGCACCGAGGCGAGGATGGCGGCGGCGAGGACGAGGCTGATGCGCAACCGCTCGGCCCGGACGATCTCGGTGATATCGCGCGCGTTGATCGTCGCCAGCAGCAGGTCGCCACTGCCGGCCAGCGGCCGTGCGCTGCTGAGGAACGGCGTGCGGTCCGGCGCAAAGCGATAGGCGCCGGTCGTGGAGCCGTGCATCCGCGCCTTCTGCGCTTCCGGCCAGGCATCCCGGCGGTCGTCGCGCGGTTCGGTGAGATAGGGCGGGTTGGAGGCGAAGGCGATTGTCTCCACGATCCGGTCCAGCACGCGGGCAATGCGGATATGGATGGGGTCGTCCTTGGGGTTGCGCAATTGATAGGTCGGCGCGGCGAGGGTGAAGCTGTCCGCTATCTTGGCGCCGTCCGCATCGTAAACGCGCAGACGCAACCCCGTGGCGCGCGCGGTGCGGATCAGCAGGCCCCGGCGCTCGGCGGGCGAACCGGCTTCCATCGCGGTGGCGATCAGCGCCGTCTCGCGGCCGATGGAGACGAGCCGCCCGTCGATCAGGCGTGTGCGGTAGCTATCCAGATAGAAGAAGCCGCCGGCGAGGATCGCGAGCGCGAAGATATTGACCGCCAGGATGCGGCGGGTGAGCGAGATGCGCGTGGTCCATTCGCCGCCCGCATAACGCTCCTCATTCCTCGTTGAAGCGGTATCCGGCGCCATAGAGCGTGTCGATCGCGTTGAAATCCGGGGCAACCTCGCGGAATTTGCGGCGGAGGCGCTTGATGTGGCTGTCGATGGTGCGGTCGTCGACATAGATATCGTCCTGATAGGCCGCGTCCATCAATTGATTGCGCGTCTTGACGATGCCGGGGCGCTGGGCGAGCGATTCCAGGATCATGAATTCGGTCACGGTGAGGGCGACGTCGCCGCCGTCCCACTGTACCCGGTGGCGGGCCGGGTCCATGACCAGCCGGCCGCGCACGATCGGTTCGGGCAGGTCTTCTTCCGCGCCTTCGCCTTCTCCTTCACTGCCGGATTGCTGCCCCAGCGCGGCGCGGCGCAGCAGCGCCCGAATCCGCGCGATCAGCAGGCGCTGGGAGAAGGGCTTGGCGATATAATCATCCGCCCCCATGGCGAAGCCGAGCGCTTCGTCCAGCTCATCGGTCTTGGAGGTGAGGAAGATGAACGGCAGGTCGTTCTTTTCGCGCAGCCGGCGCAGCAGCTCGATCCCGTCGAGGTTCGGCATCTTGATGTCGCACACCACCAGATCCGGCGGATTGTCGGTCAGTGCCTTGAGGGCCGCGCCGCCATCCGAATAGAGGCGCGTGACGAAACCCTCGGCAATCAGGGCGATGCTGAGTGACGAGAGGATGTTGCGGTCATCATCGACCAAAGCGATCGAAGCGCTCATCGTGCCGGGCACTCGCTGCCATTGTGCAAGCGACCCGCCTAAACGAACCGCTCCCGCCGTGCAACAGGAGCAAGTCCCTGCTTGCTCCACGGCGCCCGTCCGGCAGGGGCAAAATCAGGGTAAACGCGGCGGCAGGATGTTTGACGCTCGGCGGCCGAACGCTTAATGCGACGTGATTGTCAATTTCATTGTTGCCTTGTGGTCGCACGATAAACCGTCGGCGGCACCGGGTTTTGGGACTTAGGAGACTAGTGTGCGGGCTCAATCTTCCTTCGGCTTGAAAGATCAAGGTATCGAAACATCGGCCGATGTCGCGTGGAACTGGCTGCCGGCCTCGCTGGTCGAAGCGGCGATCCGCAATGGCGAGGGGCAGCTGGCCAAGGATGGGCCGCTGGTGGTCGAAACCGGCAAGCACACGGGCCGTGCCGCCAAGGACAAGTTCATCGTGCGGGACGCCACCACCGAGGAGACGATCGGCTGGGGCAACGTCAATGTACCGATGACGCCCGCGCATTTCGCCACGCTCAAGGCGGATTTCCTCGCGGCGCTTGCCGAGAAGGAGCAGCTCTATGTGGCCGATCTCTATGGCGGCTCGCAGGCCGAGCATCGCGTGCAGGTGCGCGTCATCAACGAGCTGGCGTGGCACAACATGTTCATCCGCACGCTGCTGGTGCGCCCGGAGCGGGCCGCGCTGGCCGATTTCGTGCCGGAATATACCATCATCGACCTGCCGAGCTTCCGGGCCGATCCCGCGCGCCACGGCTGCCGCAGCGAGACGGTGATCGCCGTCAACTTCACGGAGAAGCTGATTCTCATCGGCGGCACGGGCTATGCCGGCGAGATGAAGAAATCCGTGTTCGGCATCCTCAACTATCTGCTGCCGGCCAAGGGCATCATGCCGATGCACTGCTCGGCCAATATCGGTCCCAAGGGCGATACCGCCGTGTTCTTCGGCCTCTCCGGCACCGGCAAGACCACGCTTTCAGCCGACGCCTCGCGCACGCTGATCGGCGATGATGAGCATGGCTGGTCGGATACCGCCGTGTTCAACTTCGAGGGCGGCTGCTACGCCAAGATGATCAACCTCTCCGCCGAGGCCGAGCCGGAAATCTACGCCGCCACCCGGCGGTTCGGCACGGTGCTGGAGAATGTGGTGATCGACCCTGTCACCCGCGAGCCGGATTTCGCGGACAACAGCCTGGCGGAGAACAGCCGCGGCTCCTACCCGATCGATTTCATCCCCAATGCGTCGGAGGATAATCTCGGCCCGGTGCCGCAGAACATCATCTTCCTCACGGCGGATGCCTATGGCGTGCTGCCGCCCATCTCGCGGCTGACGCCCGATCAGGCGATGTATCACTTCCTTTCGGGCTATACCGCGCGGGTCGCCGGCACCGAGATCGGCGTGACCGAGCCGAGCGCGACCTTCTCCACCTGTTTCGGCGCGCCGTTCATGCCGCGCAAGCCCAGCGTTTATGGTAATCTGCTCAAGGAGCGGATCGCCAAGGGCGGCGTCAAATGCTGGCTGGTCAATACCGGCTGGACCGGCGGCAAATATGGCGTCGGCTCGCGCATGCCGATCAAGGTGACACGCGCCCTGCTCAACGCCGCGCTGGATGGCAGCCTGAATACGGCGGAGTTCCGCATCGATCCCAATTTCGGGTTCGAAGTGCCGGTCGCCGTGGCCGGTGTGGACAGCACGATCCTCGATCCGCGCCAGACATGGTCGGACAAGGCGGCTTATGACGAGACGGCGCGCACGCTGGTGAGCCAGTTCGTCGAGAACTTCGCGCAATTTGCCGACGACGTCGATCCCTCCGTGCGAGAGGTGATGGCCGGCGTCGTCGCCGCCTGAGGCGGAGCGGGCGAGCCACGCGCCACATTAGCTTGAGTTTACTTTCTACGCGGCGGCTATCCATGATAGGGTGGCCGCCGTTCGTTTGATGGAAGGACGTGGGATCATGGGCATGTTCGACGGTATTCTCGGCAATCTTGATGAGATCGCAGGCAAGCTCGGCCTGCCGGCGGAGCAGGTGCAGTCGATCGTGCAGGGCTTTCAGGATAAGGTCGCGGGCGGCGGCGATCATCTTTCCGCATTGACCCAGGTCGCGCAGGAGCACGGCCTTTCGCTGGATAGTCTCCAGGGCTTGCTGGGCAATGCAGGCGAGGGAGCCGGCGGCCTGCTCGGCAAGGTCACCGGCGCGCTGGACAAGGACGGTGACGGCAATCCGCTGAACGATCTTGGCGGTCTGGCCAAGGGGCTATTCGGCAAGGAATAAGCGGTCGAGCGGCACTCTCGACGCCCGGCAAGCCTCGCGCTTGTCAGGCGAGAAGCCGCCGCAAGGGCGCATCAACTCCGACTTGCTCCTGCGAAAGCAGGAGCCAAGGGCGGTATCGAGCCGCCTCATGCGCTCGGCCTCTGCCCGCGCAGGAACATAATGTGGCTCAACCGACCTCCTGCCTGAGCGGGAGCAAGCAATTGCAATGGCGTTTCCTGCCTGACGCGGCGGGCTTCCCAGCCTGCCATGCCCTTGGCATCCTCGCCTCGGCGTTAAAGAACCCGTCCCGACAGTGCGAGGCTTGCTCTCTCCATCCATATCGAGCGAAATCAAATAGCCGCCGCACCCCCTTTGCGCCGCCACGAGCGGCAAGAGCCGGCTGGACGATCACCTCATTCGGGCAGTGCCTCCACAATCAGCGTCGAGCCTTTCACGGCCGCCACCACCATATGCGCGCCCACCGGCGCCTCTGGCCCTTCGGCGGGCCATGTTCCATCGTCGAGCCGCACGCGCCCCTCGCCATGGCTGATCGCCTCGACCACCACGACATGCCGGCCGATCATCCGCGCCGCACGGTCGTTCAGAAGCCGGTCCTCCGGTTCGACCGGCCGCGCGAGGTACCAGAGCCGCCCGCCGCTGACCGATAATGCGCTGAAAATGGCGAAGGCGAGAAGCTGGAAGGAATCGTTCAGCGGCACGACGAGCGAGAGGCCGGCGGTCAGCGCGGCGGCAAGCGACAGCCAGATGAGGAACACGCCCGGCAGCACCATTTCGGCAACCGCCAGCACGATGGCGATGATGCCCCAGATGATAGCCGGCTCGGTGCCGCCGAACAGGTCGCTGATCACGGCGTTTTCGTCCTCGGCAGACCGCTGCCGGTGCGTGGCGCGCCGCCTTCATCCAGCCCCAGCGCCTCGCGGGCGAGCGAGCCGATACCGCCGATGCTGCCGATCAGCTGTGTCGCCTCGACCGGGAACAGGATCGTCTTGGCGTTGGGCGATGTGGCGAACTGGCTCACCGCATCGACATATTTCTGCGCGATGAAATAGTTGATCGCCTGCGCATTGCCTTGCGCGATCGCCTCGCTCACCATCGCGGTGGCCTTGGCTTCGGCCTCTGCCTCGCGTTCGCGCGCCTCGGCATCGCGGAAGGCGGCCTCGCGCCGGCCCTCGGCTTCCAGTATCTGCGACTGCTTGGCGCCCTCGGCGCGCAGCACCTCGGCGCTTTTGAGGCCCTCGGCCTCCAGGATGTTGGCGCGCTTCTCGCGCTCGGCCTTCATCTGCCGCGCCATGGCATTGACGATATCCTGCGGCGGGCGGATATCCTTGATCTCGACGCGGGTGATCTTGACGCCCCAGGCATTGGTCGCGTGATCCACCACGGAGAGCAGCCGCGCATTGATCTCGTCACGCTTGGAGAGCGTCTCGTCCAGATCCATCGAGCCCATCACCGTGCGCAGGTTGGTGGTGGCGAGCTGGAGCAGAGCAACGCTGAGCTGGCTCACCTCATAGGCGGCCTTTGCAGCATCGAGCACCTGGAAGAAGACGACGCCATCCACCGAGACCATCGCATTGTCCTTGGTGATGATCTCCTGGCTCGGCACGTCGATGACCTGCTCCATCATGTTGATCTTGCGGCCAACACGGTAGAAGAAGGCGGGGTAGAGGTTGAAGCCCGGTGCGGCGACCTCGGTGAAACGGCCGAACCGTTCGATCGTGTAGCGATAGCCCTGGCGGACGATCTTCACGCTGGCCGCCAGATAAAACACCGCTAGAACGGCGATGAAGAGTGCGAATGTGAAGATGTCCATGGCCGATAGCCTCCTGCTTCCCCTCTCGTTACTATGTCCCGACAAGCGCCGCTCGGGAAGCGGAATCGCCACGAACAAGGAGAATGGGTCGCAATGAACAAGACCAAGGAGCAGATCGAGGACCAGTTGCCCCTGCGGCTGGTGCGGACCATGCTGTTCGTGCCCGCGTCCCGCCCGCGCGCGATCGAGAAGGCGCGCACGCTCGATTGCGATTTCATCATCCTGGACCTTGAGGATTCCGTGCTGGCCGAGGATCGCGACAAGGCGCGGCAGGCGGCGGTCGAGGCCGTGAAGGCTGGCTTTGGCGGGCGCCCCTGCGCCATCCGAATCAATGGCGAGGGGCGGCGCGATCATGGGCTGGACATGGTGGCCGTGCGCGCCGCCGCGCCGCCTTATGTCATCGTGCCCAAAGTGGTCGAGGCGCGGCAGGCGCATGACGTGCACCTCGTCACCCAGCGCCAGATCATTCCGATGATCGAAAGCCCCAATGGGCTGGTCAATGCCCAGCGTATCGCTCGTGAGCCGGGCGTGGTGGCGCTGCTGGCCGGCACCAATGATCTGCGCCGGGGATTGTGCGTGCCGCCGGATGCGCCGAGGAGCGCCATTTCCTTCGCGCTCCAGTCCATCGTGCTGGCGGCGCGTGCGGCGGGGATCGCAGTGTTCGATGGCGTTTACAACCGCCTCGACGATCTGGATGGGCTGGCGCAGGAGTGCGAGGAAGGCCGGCAGACCGGCTTTGACGGCCGCTCGATCATTCACCCCAGCCATATCGACATCGCCAATCGCGCTTATTCGCCCAGCGAGCCGGCGCTGGTCAATGCCAAGGCGCTGATCGAGGCCTATACCGGCGGCGCTCAACGCTATGATGGCCGGATGATCGAGGCGATGCACGTCGAGGAGGCGAAAACCCTCATCGAGCGGGCGCAGCGCCATGGTGCGGTCGCGGTGAGCGACCATCCCATGCCCTGATCGTTCCGCATTCGCCGACCCCGTCCGAAAGCGCGAAAATGGCGGGCACAGGGGGCTCGGGCAGCCCCCTGAAGGCGCTCCCCGCAAGGAAGAGCGTTCACCCCCTAGCCCAATCCGCCCGAAATGGTTACATGGGCCGCCACCGAGTCCCCTGGGGACCCTCAAGCATCAGGTGGCAAACATATGGATATTCGTCTCGGCCTCACCTTTGACGACGTGCTGTTGCAGCCGTGCGAGTCCGGCGTGCTGCCCAGTCAGGCCGACGTGTCGACCCGGGTGAGCCGCGATATCGCCCTCAACATTCCCGTTCTTTCATCCGCCATGGATACGGTGACGGAAGCCGATATGGCGATCGTGATGGCGCAGCTTGGCGGCATCGGTGTGCTGCACCGCAATCTGTCGATCGAGGAGCAATGCGCCGCCGTCCGTGCGGTCAAGCGGTTCGAGAGCGGCATGGTGGTCAACCCCATCACCATGCAGCCGGGCCAGCCGCTGTCCGACGCGCAGGCGCTGATGGCGCGGCACCGGATCAGCGGCATTCCCGTCGTGGAGGCGTCGGGCAAGCTGGTCGGCATCCTCACCCACCGCGATGTGCGCTTTGCGGAGAACCCCGGCCAGCCGGTGCGCGAACTGATGACGCACGAGAATCTGGCGACCGTGCGCGTCGGCGTGTCGCAGGAGGAGGCCCGCCGGCTGCTCCACCAGCGCCGGATCGAGAAGCTGCTGGTGGTGGACGATGCCTTCCGCTGCGTCGGCCTCATCACCGTCAAGGATATCGAGAAGGCCGTGACCTACCCGCAGGCGACCAAGGATGCGAGCGGCCGGCTCCGCGTCGCGGCGGCGACGACCGTGGGCGACAAGGGCATCGAGCGCACCGAGGCGCTGATCGACGCGGAATGCGATCTCATCGTCGTGGATACCGCGCACGGCCACTCGAAGATGGTGGCCGAGACGGTCGCGCGCATCCGCAAGATGTCCAACGCCGTGCAGCTTGTCGCCGGTAACGTCGCGACGGGCGAGGCGACCAAGGCGCTGATCGGAGCCGGCGCGGACGGCGTGAAGGTCGGCATCGGTCCCGGCTCCATCTGCACTACCCGCGTGGTCGCCGGTGTCGGCGTGCCGCAGCTCACCGCCATCATGGATGCGGCGGAGGAAGCTGCGAAGCATGACGTGCCGGTGATCGCCGATGGCGGTCTGCGCACATCGGGTGACGTCGCCAAGGCGCTGGCCGCGGGCGGCGCGGCGGTGATGGTCGGCTCGCTGCTGGCCGGTACGGAGGAAGCGCCGGGCGAGACGTTCCTCTACCAGGGCCGTGCTTATAAGAGCTATCGCGGCATGGGGTCGGTCGGTGCGATGGCGCGCGGCAGTGCGGATCGCTACTTCCAGCAGGATATCAAGGATCAGATGAAGCTCGTGCCGGAAGGCATTGAAGGTCAGGTGCCCTATAAGGGGCCGGTCAAGGACGTCATCCACCAGCTCGTCGGCGGCATCAAGGCGGCGATGGGCTATACCGGCAGCGCCACCATCAAAGATCTTCAGGCCAATGCGCGCTTCGTGCGGATCACCAATGCCGGCCTTTCGGAGAGCCACGTCCATGATGTCACCATCACCCGCGAGGCGCCCAACTATCCGACGCGATAAGGCCCTGTGTCCCCTCTCCCATCCGGGGGGAGGGGAGGCGATACCCTATGGTGCTGCCCGCAAAATCTGGCGCCCGTCCGTTTCATCGATGAGGGCATCATGACGCCCGCCGCCCGCGTGCAGGCCGCTATCGAGTTGCTGGACCTCATCATCGTCGCCGCGCGTGATGGCGGGGCAGCGGCGGACACGCTGATCGCCCGCTATTTCAAGGACCGCCGCTACGCCGGCTCGAAGGACCGGCGCGCCGTGCGCGAGCTGGTCTATCGTGCCATCCGCCGTCATGGTGAGCGGCCGGAGAGCGGTCGCGCCGCCATGCTCGGACTGGCCGGCGAGGATGACGCATTGGCGGCCTTGTTCGATGGCTCGCCCCATGGCCCCGCGCCGATCCTCCCGGATGAGCAAGCCACGCCGCCGTCGTCGCTGCCGGCGTGGGTGCAGCCGGAACTGGCCGCGTTGGTCGATGCCGCGGAGCAACCCAGCCTGCTGGTGCGCGCGCCGCTTCATGTGCGCGTCAATGCGCTCAAGGTCGCACGGGACGATCTGATCGGCCATTGGCCCGACGCCGCGCCGCTGGCCCATCTGCCTCATGGTATCGCGCTCCCTGCCGGCACGGATATCGAGCGCGATCCGCGGCTTCAGGCAGGCGAGGTCGAGGTGCAGGACGGCGGCAGCCAGCTCATCGCGCGCGCCTGCGCGGCCCTGCCGGATATGACTGTGCTGGATCTGTGCGCGGGGGGCGGCGGCAAGACGCTAGCTCTGGCGGCTGATATGGCGGGGAAGGGCCGGCTCATCGCGGCCGACACCGTGCGCGATCGGCTGGCGCGCCTCCTGCCGCGCGCGGAGCGTGCCGGGGCGGCGGGGATGATCGAGACGCTCCTGCTCGATCCCGGACGGGAAACCGAGCGCCTCGCCCCGCTCGCCGGCCAGTGCGATATCGTGCTGATCGACGCGCCGTGCAGCGGTGCCGGCACATGGCGACGCAACCCCGAGGCGCGCTGGCGCCTGACGCCCGAGCGGCTCGATCGCATCATCGCCTTGCAGGCGCATCTGCTGGCGCTGGCCGCGCCGCTGGTCAAGCCCGGCGGCCGGTTGGTCTATGCCGTCTGCTCGTTGTTTGATCGCGAGGGGCGCGCGCAGGTTCAGCAGTTTGTAAGCTCGCATCCGTCATGGAAGGCCATTCAGGCAACTGTGGCGGGACGGCCGTGGGGCGCAGGCACATTGCTCACGCCCTATCATGATGGAACGGACGGCTTTTTCTTCGCGGCGCTTGAAAAACCATGCTAGCGTTTCGCCTCATGGCGTTCCACGCAGACGGTTCATTCTGGGAGACGGTCATGCGGTTCACCCCCGCGTCCATTTTGCTGGCAAGCGCACTCGCCCTCACGGCCAGTTCCACGCTCGGCCAGAAGGCGAGCCGGGCGACGGCTACTGTCGCTCCCGATGCGCGCGCGGCCGCGTGGGTCGAGAAAGGGCAGCAGGCGCTCGCGGCGGAGGATGTCGCCAAGGCGCGCGACGCCTATGAGACCGCGCTGCTTCTCGCGCCGGGGGAGAAGTCCATCTATCTCGCGCTCGGCAAGATCGCCCGCCTGCAGAAGATGCCGGGTAAGGCGATCCGCTACTATAGCCGGGTGCTTGATGACGAGCCGGACAATCAGGCCGCGCTGCAGGGCGAGGGGCTGGCCATGATGGAGAAAGGCGCGACGGAGAGCGCGCGCGAGACGCTCGCCCAGCTACAGAAGGTCTGCAAGGCAAGCTGCCCCGCCGCCGACCCGCTGATCGCCGCCATTGCGGCAGGGGCGCCCAAGGTCGTTTCGGCTGAATCCACCGCCAAGCCCGCGAGCGGCGAGCCGGTCGAGCAGCAATAAGGGACACGAGCACCGTCAGCGCGCAACCCGGCCATGTCAGGCCGCGAGGAATCAAGGCCGACCACGCCTGAAAGGGTGTTCTCAGCCCGCCCCGCTCATCCCTGCGCATCCATCAACCGCGCGATCGCCACGAAGTCGTCAACGGTCAGCGTTTCGGCGCGGCGGCTGGCGTCGATGCCGGCCGCCGCCAGCGCATCGAGGGCGCCCGGCAGGCTCTTGAGGCTCTGGCGCAGCATTTTGCGGCGCTGGCCGAAGGCGGCGGCGGTGAGGCGGCTCAGCGTCGTCACCGCCACGCCGGCCGGTGCGTCGCCTGGAACGATATGGACGATGGCGGACATCACCTTGGGCGGCGGCGTGAAGGCGGAGCGGTGCACGCGCATGGCGATCCGCGCCGCTGACCGCCATTGGGCGAGCACGGCCAGCCGGCCATAGGCATCGCTGCCGGGCCTGGCGACGATCCGCTCGGCAACCTCCGCCTGGAACATCAGCGTGGCCGAGCGCCACCATGGCGGCCAGACCGCGCTTTCCAGCCAGTCGACCAGCAGGGCGGTGCCGACATTATAGGGAAGGTTGGCGACGATATGGGCCGGACCGCCGCAGGCCTCCACCGGATCGACGGTCAGCGCATCGCCTTCGATTACGCGCAGTTGCCCCGGAAAGGCATCGGCAAGCTGCGCCAGTGCGGGGATGCAACGCGCGTCGCGCTCCACCGCCGTCACCTGCGCGCCGGCGCGCAGCAGGGCGCGGGTCAGGCCGCCGGGGCCGGGGCCGACTTCGAACACACGCTCGCCGGCCAGCGCGCCCGGCACGGCGGCGATCCGGTCGAGCAACTGCTCGTCGAGCAGGAAATTCTGGCCCAGCGCCTTGCTGGCACGCAGGCCATGCGCTGCGATCACCTCGCGCAGCGGGGGCAGGGTGGAAGCCACGCCGCTCAGGCCAGTTCGGCTTGCGCCCGCCGGCAGATTTCGGCGTCGCGCGCCATGCGGATCGCGGCGATCATCGCGCCGGGATCCGCCTGGTCATGCCCGGCGAGAGGGAAGGCGGTTCCATGGTCCGGCGAGGTGCGCACGATCGGCAAACCCAGCGTGATGTTGACGCCCTCATCGAAGCAGAGCGTCTTGATGGGGATCAGCGCCTGGTCGTGATAGCAGCAGAGCGCCGCATCGTAAGTCGCGCGCGCCCGCGGCGTGAACATGCCGTCGGCGCTGAAGGGGCCGCTGATGTCGATGCCATCTTCGCGCAGTGCATGGAGCGCCGGCTCGATGAGGGTGGTTTCCTCTTTGCCCAACAGCCCGCCTTCGCCGGCATGCGGATTCAGCCCGGCCATGGCGAGGCGCGGCCGCTCGATGCCGAAGAAGCGCTTGAGACCGCGCACCGTCGCGATTGCCCGGCTCCGGATGAGAGAGGCGGTCAGCATCTGCGGCACCTGCATGAAGGGGATATGGATGGTCAGCGGCACCACCCGCAGGCCGGGGCCGGCAAGCATCATCACGACATTCTCGCGCGAGACGCCGCACCGCTCGGCGACGAACTCCGTCTGGCCCGGGTGCGTGAACCCCGCCTGCGCAAGCTGCGCCTTGGAAACCGGGCCGGTCACGAGCGCGCTGGCGCTCTCCGCGCGCACGAGGCCGGTGGCGCACTCCAGCGACTGAAAGGCGCAGCGTGCGCCGTCCAGCGTCGGGCTGCCGGGGATGATCTCCCCCGCTTCCGCAACCTGCAGGCAGGGCAGCGCGTGATCGAACATGTCGGCGGCATCGGATGGGTTGTGGATGCGCTCCAGCGGGCCGTCCCATACCGCGCGGATCGCGGCCATGTCCCCCACCACGAAGAAGGGAGGGAGCTGCTCCTGCACGCGCAGGCTCCATGTCTTGGCGATGACCTCCGGGCCGATGCCGGCCGGGTCGCCCAGCGAAATCGCGATGGGGCCTGGCAAGGGTGCGTCTGGCAAATGCCCTTCCATCGGATCAGTTATAGTCGATTACGGCGTCACGGCGCAGGTCGCGCAGATAGGTGCGCGCGCGCTTGTTGACCCGCTCCTCCTCCATCTGGGACATGATCTGATCGAACGACGGAGCGCCAGCATCCTGCGGCTCGTCGCGGCCGCACAGCACCAGCGCGCGCACCCCGTCGGCCGCCGAGCCGAAGGGCGGCGTCGCTTCACCCACCTGCATGGAAAGCAGGATGTTCTGGAGCTGCGGCGGCAGGTTGCGCGCGGGGATATCGTTCTCCACCACGGTGGCGCCGATCCTGTCCGCAACCTCAGAGACGGCGCCGCAACCCCGCAGGGTCTTGATCGCTTCGCCAAAGGCGTCGACCCGCTTCTGTGCGTCGACGGCCGATGTGCCGGCCGGGAAGTCGATGGCGATCTGCTTGAGGCTGAGGACGGCGTCGCGCGGGTCGGCGGTCAGCACCTGACGCTTGTCCATGAGGTAAACGATCGAGAAACCGCCCGGCACGGCGATCGGCCCCGCGATCTGGCCGACCTGTAATTGCTGCGCGGCCGCCTGCAATTCCTCAGGCAGCTGCGGCAGACGCACCCAGCCCAGATCGCCACCCACGGCTGCGGTCGAGGCTTCCGAATATTGCCGGGCATAGGCCTGGAACGAACCGCCCTTGCGAATCTGATCGAGGATCTGCTCGCCATTCTTGAGCACCTGCTCGCTATTCTCGGGCGAGGCGGAGAGATAGATTTCGCCGATGCGGAATTCGTCGCTGCCCTTGGCGGCCTTCAATCGGTCGACAACGGCGCGCACCTCCTCCTCGGAGACGTTGATGAACGGCTGGACTTCGCGGCGCAGCAGGCGGTTCCAGGCGACTTCGCCCTCGATCTGGCGCTTGATGCTGCGCTCGGACGAGCCTTGCGACGTGAGATATTTGGAGAAGGCGTCCGGCGAATATTTGAAGTTGCTGGCAACGCGCGCGTAATTCTCGTTCAGTTCCTGCGGGGCCACCCGGATGTCCTTGGCGGCGGCTTCCTGGATTTGCAACGTCTCGTCGATGAGGTTGCGGAGCACCTGCAGCCGCAGCCGGTCGCGCTCCTCGTCGCTCACCTTGCCGCCATTGGCGAGCACCACCAGCGCAAGGCGCTGCTCGACATCGGTCTCGGTGATGACCTCGCCATTCACCAGCGCGGTGGCCCGGCGCACATTGGGGTCGCGCTTGCCGAACAAGGTGACGGATTCGGGAATATCCAGGGCGGATGACGGGGCGCTTATCGCATCGTCCTGCGTCTGCTGGGCTGTGGCGCCCTGCACGAGCAGGCAGCCGCCTACGCCGGCGATCATCGCCATGGTGAAACGGGTGGACATGGTCTTCACGTCGATCAAACTGCTCTCCATTCGGAAAGGGCCGTCATCCCTGCATCCTGCTTGCTACCCGGCGCTTAGTCCGCCCCGGCTTAACCCCGGCTGAGCGCACCGCCCGGCACGGGCCGCCGGAGGCACGCGACGGATCGTCTTACAGACCCAGATTCTTAAATACCAGCCGCAGCTGGAAGGAATTGCCGCGCCGTGCGTCTCCGACCGTCTGATAATCGCGCCGCCAGGTGAAGCCCATCTCCAGGCAATCATCCTCATAGGCGATGCCAACGCGGTGGCGCACCGGCTCGAAGCCGGAGAGCGTGCTGGTCGGATCGTCGGTGATTCCGGTCAGGTCGATGTTGGTCGAGCCGAACACGGACCAGTAGCGGGCGAACGCCACGCGCGCGCCGATCCGCACCTCCTCCACGTCGCGCAGGTCCTCCACGCCGGAGGTGATGTTGCGATTGAGGCGGATATAGCCGATCTCCGCATAGGTCGTGCGCGAGCCGATCGTCGCCTCGATCTCGTTGCGGCGGACGGCCAGATTGTGCTTGTCCAGGCGGAAGCGGTGCGTGACGGAGATGAAATCCTTGTAGCGCAGCTGCGCGCGGCCGACGATATCGGAGAGGCGGCCGGAAAGGCCGGTGCCGTCGGGCAGCACGGTGCGGCGCTCATTGATCCGGTAGCTCTGGCCGATAGTGGCGTCGAAGGTGAAGTTGGGCCGGTCCAGCCGATAGTCGAAGCCATAGGTGATGCGGCTCGAATCCTCGAAGCGGTCATAGCCGGGGAAGCGGTTGAGCGCGAAAAGGTTGGAATCCTCCAGGTCGATCGCGCGCGCGTCCTCATTGGGCACCGAGAGGTTGGCAAGGCGCGGCGCCAGCACGAGCTGGACGCGCGGAACGATGCGCTGCGTGCCACCCAGGGCCTTGCCGATGAACGGCCAGCGCATGTCGAGCGCCAGCGCGGCGATGCCCCGCGTCTGCCAACCCGGATCGCCGCGATAGATCACGGTGGGGCTGAGGTTGTTCTGGGCGCTGTGATAGATGTCGCCGCGCGCATAGCCGGTGAGCGACCATTCCTGCCCAAGTCCCGTCAGGCCGCTCTTGACCCAGGTGATGCCGGCAAAGGCGCGCTGCGTGTCCTGCCCTTCGGTGCGCAGGATGGCGAGGCTGTTGGCCTGCACCTGCACGGTGCCGCCGACCAGCGGATCGGTGAGTCGCAGGCGGTAGCCGATGGCGGGCAGCGCCACCGGCACCTGCCCGGAAGGATCGTTGATGCGCAGCGACTGGAAGTCCCAGCCGGCAATCGAGAGATAGCTGCGCGTGTCGATCCGCTCCAGGTTGATCGTCGAGCGCAGCCGGTCCTCGTGGCTGATATCGTAGCGGTTGAGGAAGGTGCGGTCGCTCACATAGCGCAGCGATCCGCTGAGCGACCACAGCGGATCGAACTGAAACTTGCCGCTTGCCGCGAAGTAGCCGCGCAGACGGTCCGGCCCGGTCGTCGCCAGCGGGTCGTCCACCGATGTGCGCTGGCTCACCGTGGCATAGCCGGTGACCTGATAGGCCCCGCGCGAGAGCAGGGCGCGGTAGTCGGCCTGCACCATCGGCAGCACATCGCTATAGACGTGCGGCGTGATGGTGAGGTCCCGGTTGCCGGCGATACGGAAATAATAAGGGAGCGACAGCTCGAAGCCGTTGCGCCGATCATAGCCGACATCGGGCACCAGCAGGCCGCTGCCGCCTTCGTCGCCGATGCTGTGGCGCAGGCCGGGCAGGGGGATGAGCGGCAGGCCGAGGAACTTGATTCGCGCGCCTTCGTAGCGGACCCGCTCGCGGGCATTGTCCAGCACCACCTTGTCGGCCTGGATCTGCCAGGTCGGCTCCTTGGGGCAGCCGGCGCTGGTCTCGACCCGGCACGGCGAATAAGCGGCATGCTCCAGCACATAGATATCGCCCTGGCGCTGGCCCTTGTCGGCCGCGAGCCGGTCGCCCTGCTGCGTGACGATCAGCAGATTGTCGATAATGCCGTCCCGCAGCGTGTCGGTGACGTCCATCTCATCGGCATAGGCCTTGTCGCCATTGCTGTTGGTGAGCAGCACGTCGCCGCGCGCAATGACGGTGCCGGCCTTGCGGTCCCACACCACCTCCTCGGCGGCGAGAGTCGCGCCGTCCCGCACCGCGCGCACGGCGCCGCTGGCGGTGACGATATCGCGCTCATAATCATAGTCGATGCGCGCCGCCTCGAAGGCGATTTCCTCGGCGGAGACGGGCTGGCCCGACGGGGCGACGTCGCCGCTCGGCTCGGGGCGCGGCTGCAGGCTCGGCGGGGCGGCGTCGTCGGCCGGCTCCTGCGCCATGGCGGCACTGGCCGTGCCGAGCAGCAGCAAAAGGCCGAGCGCGGCGCCCAGTGGGCGGCCGGATGCGGGGAGTCGCGTGGGCGCGAGGGCGGTGGGCGTCAGCATCGCCAACTTATCGCCCCCTGGCGGCGGTCTGCGTCGTCGCGCTGCGTCATCATCGGCCGCCTATTACATTGCGAGGAAGGGATCGCAATCGTCTTGGCGTTCATGAAATCGCGCCATTCGTGCCGTTTGGCGTGGCGCTCGTGGCGGCGGAGCGCTATTCGGGTGCCAATTTCGCGCCGTCCGGCGCGATCCTCTCTCGCAGGAGCTGCTCTCCCATGAAGATCGCCCTCAGTGCTTCCCGCCCCGCCGATACGGGCTGCCTCGTCTTTCCCGTCGCCAAGGGAGCGGCCATCGCCCCGGTCATCGACGCGCACGGCCTCGCGGCCGAAGCCGCCGCCGCATCGCGCTTTGCCGGAGAGGCCGGCGCGCTGGTCGAGCTGTTCGTGAGCGAGGGCGGCAAGACCGTGCGGGTGCTGCTGGTAGGCACGGGCGAAGGCAAGACTGCCGATTTCGAGCGCGCCGGCGCCGCCGTGGTCGCGCGGCTGCTCACCTCGGGCGTGACGCAGGCGACGGTCGACGGCAGCGGCGTGGATGCCGCCGCGCTCGCCCATCTCGGCCTTGGCGCATTGTTGCGGTCCTGGCGGATCGACACCTACCGCACCAAGCTGGCGGAGAAGGCCAAGCCCACGCTGGAGACGCTGACCTTGCAGAGCGATGCGGCCGATCTGCCCGCGCTCTGGGCGGAGAGGGAGGCGCTGGCGCAGGGCGTCGCCTTCACGCGCGAACTGGTCTCCGAGCCGGCGAATATTCTCTATCCCGAGAGCTTCGTGGAGCGGTGCCGCCCGCTGGCCGATCTTGGCGTCGAGATCACCGTGCTCGATGAGGTGGAGATGGAGCGCCTCGGCATGGGCGCGCTGCTCGGTGTTGCGCAGGGTTCGGTCCGCAAGCCGCGCCTGCTCGCGCTGCGCTGGGATGGCACGGGCGGCGCGCAGGAGACGCCGCTGGTGCTGGTCGGCAAGGGCGTCACCTTCGACACCGGTGGCATCTCGCTCAAGCCGGGGCCGGGCATGGAGGATATGAAATGGGATATGGGCGGCGCCGGTGCGGTGGCCGGCACGCTCAAGGCCCTCGCCGCGCGCAAGGCCAAGGCGCATGTCGTCGGCGTGTGCGGGCTGGTCGAGAACATGCC